>Ga0209992_10003916_pt1 | contig 12124 bp, 15 predicted proteins | sample 2SBtaG_2_FD_182564 | JGI IMG/M metagenome (GOLD analysis project Ga0209992, IMG submission 182564) | Deep subsurface microbial communities from Kolumbo volcano to uncover new lineages of life (NeLLi) - 2SBTROV12_ACTIVE470 metaG (SPAdes)... | ecosystem: Environmental > Aquatic > Marine >... | reverse complement strand
TACAGAAAATCATTAGAGAAAAAATTAGTTAGAGGACGTTCTATTTCTGCAATGATTGCAGCATCACTTTATGCTGCTTGTAGAGATACAGAAACACCTAGAACTCTAAAAGATATTGCCGATGCTGCTAATGTTAAACGAAAAGACATTGCAAGATGTTACAGGTTATTACATCATGAATTAGAGCTAAAAATGCCTGTTGTTGATTCAGTTCAATGTATTGCAAGAATATCAAGTAAACTAAAGATTACAGAAAAAACTAAACGATATGCAATCAAGGTACTCAAAGAAGCACAGGAACGAAAAGAATCAGCTGGAAAAGATCCTATGGGGCTTGCAGCATCTGCTCTATACCTATCTTGTGTAAAAAATGGTGTTTCAGTAACTCAAAGAGATATTGCAGAAGCTGCAGGAGTTACAGAAGTTACTATAAGAAATAGATACAAAGGTCTCAAAGCAGAACATATTTCTGATGACTAGTAGATTTTCAATTAATTTCTAAATATAAAATCAAAATTCATTGTAATTAAATTTAAAATATAGAAATTAATATTTTGAAAAAATAACTAGTTTAAAATTAAAAAGAAGAAAATATTGTTTGAGATTTATGCTAGTGCTCTATCAATCATGCTTTTGTATGATTCTTTAGATGCAGCGCCAACTTGTTGGCTAACAATTTCACCTTTGTTAAGGAGAATTAAAGTTGGAATACTAAAGACGTTGTATTTTGATGCCAATTCATTTGCTTCATCAACATTTACTTTGACAAATTTTACTTTGCCATCATAGTCTGTTGCTAATTCTTCAACTACTGGACTTACCATTCGACATGGACCACACCATTCAGCCCAAAAGTCCACAAATACTGGAACATCAGAGTTTATCACATCTACTTCCCAAGTCTTTGCATCAGAAATTTCAGTTATTCCCATTGTGATGTTATTCAATTAAACACACCTAAAAATGTTAACCAGAATTAATACCATATTTTTGTTGTATGAAAATTTCTGATATATATTTAAATGACGTTTTCATAAATTTCAAACATGAGTTCAGAGCTTCGGATAAAAAAATTAAGAGGTTCTGGAGGCTATGTAATGGCCAGAGTGTCTGATGAACAACAGACAAAAGGAAATTTAGGAGGTCCTGATCTATTTTTAGCACCAATTGGACGCCTAAGTGCTGAATTTATCACTAAACATTTTTGCAATACATGTGAAAAAGAATTTGAAGGTTCACCAAAAATTGAATTTGAAAATCCAAATGAAGAAGTTGCAGAAAATCTAATACTGGCAGAAAAAGGACAATACATTTGTAATTCATGTAATTCATCAATTGCCGAATACAGAGAATTCAAAAAACAAGATGATGCAGAAGATGTAGGAAGTGCAAAACCAATTGAACAAGTTACCTCACCTCAAATTGAAAGTACACCTCCGGTAACAAATACTCCACAAATAGGCAGTACACCACAAGAAATTGTAACAACTGCAAGTCCTGCTACATCAGTTACTTCAATTGAAGGAAGAGCAGTATATGATGAAAATGCAAATAAAATTGGCATTGCAAAACAGGTGGGAATTGATTCTACACAATCAATGGTTTTAGTTATTACTCAAAATGATGGTTCTGAGGGAAGTATTCCTTGGAAAAGTATCAAAAAAGTTGGAGAGGTAATATTACTTGGAAATCCTGAAGATACTGTCCAACCAGGAAAATGTTCTTGTGGATTTGTAAATAAGGACGGTGCCAAATTCTGTGAAGAATGTGGAACACCAATTCAATAGAAAATAATGTTAATCAAATGATATCATAGGCAAGAAAACAATTGGCAAACAAAATAATCCCAAAAAAAATCATCAAAGATATTCTCATTGTAGTAGTAGGTGTTTTAGCAATTTGGATAGGTCTTCAAGTAGCATTTGGTACAGAAAATCCATTTTATGTGGTAGCAAGTGGAAGTATGGTTCCAGTTTTAGAAGTATATGATGTTTTAGTAGTTCAAGGCCATGAACCTTTTGAAGAAGTAGAGGTTGGTGACATTATTGTATTTAATAGACCTTCAGATCATAATAGAGTAATTGTACATAGAGTAGTCTCAATAATTGATGAAGATCCCAAAACAATTAGAACACAAGGAGATGCAAATCCTGCATCAATTCCTGGAACAGACTTTCCAATTTCAGAAGAAGAATATATTGGGAAAGTAATATACTCTCTTCCACAAGTAGGATATGTAACTCAATTACTAAAACCACCTACTAACTATATCATAATTGTAATTGTGATAGGAGTCATGATAATAAAACAAATGATGGGTAAAAAAAATAAAGAAAAAATTACTGATTTAGATTTTAAAGATTCACCTGATTCTGAAAATACAGACAGCATAGAAGAGTTGTCAGACATTAATGAAATTGATAAAGATTCAGAATATGTAAAATCAGATGCATTTGATGTATCACAAAATGAAGAACAAGTAAGTGATGAATCAGTGGATAAAAAAACTGATGATTCAAAAAAAGAAGAGTAATTTCAATTATTCAGGCAAACAGGTTCACATATTGCCAAAAAACAATAGATCGTCCTGTTTGCTTGGTAAGATAATATAGTCAAATTTACTAAAAAATGATCCTAAGAAATCATTAGTCTGAAGAGTAGAATCATTTAAAAATTAATGTAGATTTTAGGAAAAACCAGTTTTCTAGATTACAGAATCTTTTGTTTTGAATACTCGCTTAAAGTAATCAGATAATTCTTTTGGTTCTTCTATATCATTTGTGATTCCAGCTAGATTCTTTGCCAAATTCTTTTTGTAGCCGACTTGCATTTGTCGTTGGATTTGGATTCTCTGAGCTTGAGGAGAACCTGCACCATGCATAGATTCTGTTAGATATCCAACTGCATTTCTACCCAGAGTCATATTTTCAATTAATCTTAAAATTCTCATTCTATTTTCTACATCAGCTCCTTTTCTTCCTGCAAGGTATTTTTTGAGTAGTGGTCCTGCTTCTGGGTGTCTAAAATCTTTCTCAGAAGGTAATGTAACTACTAGTCCACCAGCAATGTCTTGAGCAAGTCGGGCAATCTCATATGGTAGTCTAGTTACATTATGTTTACAAACTTGTGCAAGCATATCTTCATTTAGATATACACCAGATTTCATTTTGTGTCCTTGGTGAGATGATGCAATTCCTGCAGCAAAAATAGTTTCATTAAGATGAGTCATTTCAATAAGTTTGTCTTTAATATGAGATACTTTTGGAACACCATTGTAATCTGCAATAGTTGCAGCAGCACCAATTAGTACATCACCTAATCCCGTTTTACAGACATAACTACGTCTATGATAACATGTAAAACGTTCAACAAGCATTGATGCAAATTCATATTCTCCATGCATGAAAACTTTATCCCATGGAATAAACACTCTATCTAAAATCATCAAGGCTTCTTGTCCACCATACTTTGCATTACCATCATCAATATCACCTTCCTCCATACTTCTTGTGTCACATGATTGCCTTCCGTAAATGTAGGTAATGCCCTTAACATCTGCTGGAACTGCGCCAACTATTGCCCAATCTTTATCAGTTTCAGTTAATCTAATTGTTGGCATCAAAATTATCCAATGGGAATTAATACATCCTGTTTGATGTGCTTTAGCACCAGAAACATAAACTCCTCTATCATCAGTATCTACTACCCTAGTAAACAAATCTGGATCTTCTTGTTCTGCAGGCCCCTTACCTCTATCTCCTTTAGGATCAGTCATAGCACCACCAATAACAAAATTATTTTTTTGAACCATTTTTACAAATTCTAAAAATCGTTTATGATAATCAGTTCCATGTTTTTCATCAATTTCAAAAGTTGTAGAATGTAAAGAATTCATGGCATCCATTCCAACACATCGTTGGAAACATGTTCCAGTATTTTGTCCTAATGTTCTTTGCATTTTATTTTGTAATACTAAATCTTCTGCACTTTCTGCAATATGTAAAAATCGATTAACTTTCAATCCTGAAAGAGATGAATCAGCTGTAGCCAATGCTTCTTCACGAACAGCAAGATCATAAGTTTCTGCAACTGCATTAATTGATGGTCTTATCATTGGATGATCTACTGGTTCTTTTACTAATTCTCCAAAAAGGTAAATTTTTAGATCTCTACCTCTAAGACTTTCTATATAATCATCACCGGTTCTAATTGTCTTTAAGACACTAGCCATGTAACAATGATAGTTTCTATGTTGTATAAATATTCTAAATAAATTTGAATGGTAATCTAGGAATGAATTTCAATTAGAGACCTATTCTGACATCTAAAATACGACATCCTTTGCCTTTTTCCATTACGAGAACTGGATTCATGTCTAATTCTTTGATTTCTTCAAAGTCTGATACTAGTTGAGATAATCTTTGAATACATTCAGATAGTTTAGTAATATCTGATGGTTTTTCACCTCTAACACCTTGAAGTAATTTTTGAGTCTTTATTGATGCTATCATATCATCAGCTTCTTGTGCAGTAACTGGAGCTAGCTTGAATGTTACATCTTTTAGAACTTCTACATAGATTCCTCCCATTCCAAGCATAATTACTGGACCAAATCCAGGTTCTTGTTTTGATCCAATGATTAGTTCTTTACCACCTTTTACCATTTCCACAATCAAAACTCCTTTGATCTCAGCTTTCTTGTCATATTTTTTTGCATTTTGAATAATTGTTGTAAATGCAGATTTTATTTCAGCATCATTTGTTAAATTCACTTTAACACCACCAGCATCTGATTTGTGAATAATTTGAGGAGATGCAATCTTCATTACAACAGGATAGCCAATTTTCTTTGCAATTTTTATGGCTTCTTTTTCATTTGTAGCAAGTGCACTAGAAGGTAATGGCAAACCATATGCTTTGAGAACTTCTTGTCCTTCTTCTTCTAACAAATTTGGTCTTTTCTCTTTTTTGACTTTATCAAAGATTTTTTTTGCTTTAGCTTTGTTAACTTTGAATTTTGTTATCTTTCCAGGTGGAGATTTTGTCCAATTTGAGAATCTAATCATAGCAGCAAGAGTTCTGATTGCACCTTCAGCATATGTATAGTATGGAACATTACCTTTAGCTAAAATTTCTCTGTTAGTGATTCCTTCATCTAATCCCATTAGACTTGCAAGCATTGTCTTTTTGTACTTCTTGGACATTGTAACTATAACTTCAGCTAGTTTATCATAATTCAAAGTTCCAGAAGGAGTACACATTGAGATAACAGAACCAACCTTTGGATGTTTTAGTACACGGTCTAAAACATTTTCAAATCTATTAAAATCAGCATCACCTACAATATCAACAGGGTTTCTAGAACTTCCCCAAGGCGGAATTACATCATCAATTTTTTTTCTAACACTTGTAATATCAGCCATTTTGATTTTCATCTTTGAGCAAGCATCAGTCGAGATAATTGCAGGACCGCCAGCATTTGAAACAATTACAAGATCACCACCTGATGGTAATGGTTGTTTTGAAAATGCCGTTGCATAATCAAATAGTTCCTCCATCGTATCAACTCTAATTGCACCTGATTGTTTTAGCAAAGCATCATAGATTTCATCTGAACCCATCAATGCTCCAGTATGAGACATTGCAGCTTTTGCACCTTCAGGACTACGTCCTGATTTTAGAACAAGTACTGGTTTTTTGAGTTTCTTTGTAATATTTTTACAAACTTTAAGGAATTCCTGACCATTGCCCATATCTTCAAGATACATTACAATAACTTCTGTTTGTTTATGAGTTGCAAGAATTTTTAGAATGTCAACTTCACTCATTACAGCTTTGTTTCCGAGACTAACTACTGCAGAGAAACCTATTCCTTGTGCACTTGCATCTTCTACTAATGCAGCACATATTGCACCACTTTGAGATACAAGAGCTATTTTTCCAGACTTTGGTGTGATTTTTAGAAAAGTAGAATTCATCATTGTCTTTGGATCAAGATTCATTACACCAAGACAATTTGGTCCAATGATTTGGATTTTGTATTTTTTTGCAATATCTTTTACTTCCTGTTCTCGTTTTGCACCTTCTTCATCAACTTCTTTAAAACCAGCTGTGATGATAATTACGCCTTTGATTTTTTTCTTGCCACATTCCTCTAAAACTGGTGCTACCAAAGTATTTTTGATAACAATTACTGCAAGGTCTATTGATTTTGGAACATCTAAAACAGATTTGTATGCTTTTTTGTAAAAAACTGTATCACGTGAAGGACTAATAGGATAAACAATTCCTTTGAAACCATTCATAATATTTGAGGTAATTGTTGCTCCAACACTTCCTCTTTTATCAGATGCACCAATTACTGCAATTGATTTTGGAGATAAAATTGGAGAATCTACCATAATAAGTTGAATCTAAGATTTTGTATAATAAAGTTATTCTAAATAACTTCTGATCTATAATTTTAGCTTCCCAGCATTTTTCCAGCTAGATTCTCTTTTCTAGGAATCCATATTATGGATAGATTTGAAAATTTCCCAATTATACTCCAAGCTTCTCGTGCAAAATTTCGAAGTTGTTCATTATTTATTGCAAATTCATGATTTAGTTGATTTACAGTATTTTTAGAATCACTGAAAATTGTGATTTCATCTTTTGAATCAACAAACTTGTTTAATACAGAAATTATTGCCAAATATTCAGCCTGATTATTTGTTAATTCAGGTTTTTTTTCATAAAATGACTCTCCTGTTTCTTTTACAAAATAACCATATCCACTATTTGAACCCCCAGAACCATCAACAAAAATACTAATTTTCATCTTTATACAACCTCGTCAATTTTACAATTAGATTTAGAACTATCATGTAAATTATTGTCGATATACATTGGGATATAATTGATGCAATGTATGGATCATAATTTATTGTAAGAAAATAATATTGAAAAACCCATCTAACAATAGTGTAAACAATTTCTGCAATTCCAAGTGATGTAATTAATTTTTTAAGATCGTGTTTTAGTTTTACAGTATCTGTTTTACCTGATTCTAAACGATATTTTTTTCTATTACTCAGATAAAACATTCCACTAAAAACAGAAAAATAAACTACATAATCTACAATAGTAGTATATGTAGTATTCAAATAATCTTCTTGGTCAGATAAAATTTGTGCAATAATTGCAGAAATAATAATTGATGCAGCAAATGCAATTAGAATATTTTTATTTAGTTTAAGATATTCTTGTAACATATCAAATGATTATTTTGAGTTACAATTAAACTCAATCTAAAGTAATTTTTAAAAATATTATCAATCCTGCAAGCTCTGCAATTCCTACGCCCATCATATATGGGAAAATTTCATGAGAAAAAATTGCCTCCATTGAAAAATATGCTAATGCACCAATGACATTATGTAAAAATAACATACCTGCAACTACAATCATCCCCAGTGGAAGTTGCGCTCGAGTATTTCCATACATTTTTCCAAAAATAACAATTAAAATTCCAAGAATCCCCATATTTGCAATAGATACAACTGATAATACTAGAGAAGTTGATTCCATTTAGAAAAAAACTCCTCTTGAGTGCTTATTTACTTTTGGCCAATTTTCCTTCAATTTCTTCAAATGTCTCCATATTTACTTCAAGAAATGTAGAGATAAAATACATGATTCCGTATTTTTCTCCCATTTTTGTAATTAAATTATTTTTTTCAAGTACCTTAATGTGATGTTGAATTGCCTTATAGTCCAGGCTCAATTCCTTTGCCAATTGATTGATGTTTAAAGGATTTTCTTTTAATTTTGAGATAATTTTTAGACGGTTTAATCCCCCACGTGAACCAGTAAATACAAACCAAAGTAGTCTTTTTGCATTGAGATCACTTGCCATGAGTAATGAAAATTCTTCCTGTTTACTACTAAAAGGTATTTTGGGATTTTTCAAAATAGAAAGTATAAAACTACAATCAAACAAATTTCTTTGAAACAGAAATGTCATTAAATTATGATGCACCATTGTATAGACCACCATCAGAAGCCAGGTCATTAATCTTCCAAGTAACACTGGGTTGTTCATTTAACGAATGTTCTTTTTGTGATATGTACAGATCAAAAGAATATTCAGAAAAGCCATGGGATGAAATAAAATCTGAAATTGACACTATGGCAAATTATTTACCTGAAACTAGAAGAATATTTCTTGCAGATGGTGATGCACTAAATCTTGATTCAGAATATATGATAAAAATTGTAAAATACATTAAAGAAAAATTTGAAAAATTAGAAAGAATTTCATGTTATGCAATGCCTATGAATATTTTAAAAAAATCTTCTGAAGAACTAAAGAAAATGAATGAGGCAGGACTTGATATGTTTTATTTAGGAATTGAAAGCGGTTCTGATATTGTATTAAAAAAAGTAACAAAGGGGGCAATTGCAAAAACAATAATCAAATCAGTAAACAAAGCAAAAGAAGCGGGTTACATCATGTCATGTATGGTAATTTTGGGATTAGGTGGAAAAACGTATTCAAAAGATCATATCAAAGGTACAGCTGAAGTAATTAGTGCATGTTCTCCACAATATGTAGGAGCATTAACTCTATATCTTGAAAATGGAATCAAACAAGAATTTTTGGACAAATTTGAAGGTGAATTTATTAGAATTAATGATGATGAGTCATTAGAAGAATTATACAATTTACTTGATCAAATAGAAACTAAAGAAGAAATTGTATTTCGAGCAAATCATGGTTCAAATGCATATACGATCAAAGGAACATTTCCTCAGGATAAACAAAAAATGATAGACCAAATTAATTGGATGAAACAACATCCAGAAATTATACGTCCACAAGGATTAAGAGGATTCTAAATTAGATTTTCTTGGTTTAGATATACAACTTTGAAAATTTTTACTGAATAATCACCATCAAAAATTTTGTTTGTGTTGCCGTTTTCAGAATTTAGTACTCTAAACTTGTACTCATATTGACCATTAGAGTCTACATTTGTTTGGGCAAAATGAACTGCATGATTTTCTTTGAATATTTGAATAATCACAGGATATCCCTCAACGTGATTTGTAATAGTTCCCTCAACAAATGCCCAAGGTAATGAATTTTCATCAGACGCATGGAAAAAAACAGTTGTTTTTTCTAATCCAATTAATCCATTTAATGGAGTAATTTCTGTTTGCGGTTCATGGGTATGGCCATCAATTGTAATTTCACCAGGATGAGGATGAGCAAAAGCTGAATCAATTGAAAGGGGGAAAATCATACTAATAACAAAAATACTAGAAAATAAAATCAACTTGTTCATATCAAATTTCATTACATAGGAGTTTAAGAATTTTTCAGATTATATATCATCAATAATCGTTTTTAGATTTTCTGGTAATTCTGGTAATTCAGTATGGCTTTCATTATTTTGTAGATTTTCAGGTCCAATTCGTCTTACTCGCTGTGTACCAATTAGAGTATCAATATTTCTTTGAATATCTTTTTCAGATAACAAATTCTTTAATTTTTCAAGTACAATTTCTTCATTTTCATATTTTTTAATAGTATATTGAACAAGAATTATTTTTTCATCATAAGTAAATTGAGTCATACTTTTATCAAGAAATAATGGTTAATAATCGTTAATTTGTAAAAAATGGTTAAAATATGATGTAATCTAAATTATCCTACTTGGCAAGTAAATTACAAATTATTTCAAATGTATTATCCACTAAAAGATATGCCACTATTGCTGTAATTAGTGGTATAAGTTTAGGAATTATCTACTATTTTTTGACAATGTCAATGCTTCCTACACATATTGGTATTGCAGGAAATTTATTTCCAAATTATATTGCTACATCAATTGGTTTAACAATTGTAATTTCTTCTTTAGGGGGAATTAATTTTGCAATGGTAGCATTTAGAATTAAAAGAATGAGAATGATGAATTCTGTAAAATCAAATTCTTCAGCACTACTAGGAGGAGTATTTGCAGGATTTACTCCAGGATGTCCTGCATGTACTGCACCACTAGCAGTAATTTTAGGGGCAGTAGGAGGATTATCAGTATTTCCAATGCAAGGATTAGAGTTAAAATTTATTTCAGTTGGAGTTTTAATAATTTCAATTTTTTGGATTGCTAGAGGTTTACAAAGTAAAAGTTGTTGTAAAATTGGATAAATAATAAAATAATTTAGTTTTGATTTTTGTAATACAACTGAATCACTTGATCTACTACAACATTAGTGTCAACATCTTTTTCTGCACTAACTAAAAGTAAAAAATCATCTCCCAAATAAAATGAAAATCGTTTTATCTTATCATATTCACCAAGTGTGTATTTTGTTTTACCAAGCCATTTTGACATATCTTTTCGTGCCTTCCAATCAAGGATGGATAGATTGACTAATTCATTTTCTGCTCGTTCTGAAAGTAAATTTTCAGTTCCTTTTCGCATACCACCACCCACACAAGTAGCCCATTCATCATAAACAGTTGCAAATCGAATCTTAGATTCTGCATCTAAAATTTGAGAACAAAATTTTTCATAGTCCAATGTTCAGTGTTTTATCTCTAATTATTAGAGTTTTATGATATTAAAAATTGTCAAATGAGCATCAATTTTTTTGAAAAATATTATGTATTTTTTGAGCTTACAAGAAAATATTATTTTATTATTAGGGTAATTGTTGAAGGAAATTGGTTACATTAAGATTTTGTAAAATTCTCATAGTTGATGATGCCGAATTTTTTAGAGTTAAATTAAAAAAAATTCTCACAGAAGCTAAGATAGGCTACAAGTTTTATTTTGCAAATGATGGAAAAGAAGCAATTTCACAATATATTGCACACAGACCACACATTACAATAATGGATATCATTATGCCCAATATTGATGGAATAAAAGCATCAGAAGCAATAAAGAAATTTGATCCTAATGCAAAAATTGTTGTTATTTCATCAAAAGATAATCAAAGTACACTTGATGCTGTAATTAAAAGTGGATATGCAAAAGACTATGTGTTTAAGCCATGTGATTCTAGCGCAATTGTTATGGCAATTTCAAAGTTGTTGTCAGTGAAAAAGAAAATAAAAATTACGACCTAATCAATTAAATTACTAGAAAAGTTTTGCATAATTATCTTATGGATACCTTTGAGGCAATTAATACAAGACGTGCAATAAAAAAATTTGATAGTACATACAAAATGACACCTGAACAAGTTAATTCGTTAATGGAATTAACAATTCTTTCCCCAACTAGCTATAATCAACAAAATTGGAGATTCATTACAGTAACAGATCAATTGATCAAAGAACAAATCAGTAAAGCTGCACGCGGTCAAGCTCAACCATCTGATGGATCTCTAGTCATAATTTTATGTGGAAACATGAATGCATGGAAAGAAGATCCCTTAAGATATTGGAAAAATTCCACTAGTGAAAAACAAGAATTAGTAAAAAATTCCCTAAAGAAAAAATATGAAGATAATCCTCAAAATCAACGAGATGAGGCAATGCGTTCATGTGGATTTGCAGGACAAACAATTATGCTTGCTGCAAGACAAATGGGTCTTGATTCCTGTCCCATGGTAGGTTTTGAATATGATGAATTGGCAAAAATAATTAATTTACCTGAAAATCATTTGATTGTTTTAATGATAGTTGTTGGTAAAGCAGCTGAGCCTGCAAATCCTCGCGGTGGACAATTATCAATAGATAAAGTAGTTTTTGAAAATAGTTTCTAAATTAGTAATTTAGATAAATTCTTTCAGAGGGTTGAATTTAATGAGATAATTAATAAAATTAATTATCCAAAAAAATGATTCATTCCAACAATTACAATTGCCATTCCTAATGCTGCATAACCTAGATTTGCAATAGTTTGAGCTTTCATCAAATTATAATAACAAATCTAGTATTTTTATTTTTTAATTTTCTTATCTAATTCTACTTAAAGATAATTTGTTTTTCAATTTTCGGGCTCTAGGCTTAGTTCTCAATAAACGTCCACAACAAGGACACCACAAACCTTCCCATTCAAGAAACATTTCACAAGTGGGGCATCGTTTTTGGCCTTGTTCATATCTTCCATATTCAGCACTATTGTTT
>Ga0209992_10003915_pt1 | contig 12124 bp, 13 predicted proteins | sample 2SBtaG_2_FD_182564 | JGI IMG/M metagenome (GOLD analysis project Ga0209992, IMG submission 182564) | Deep subsurface microbial communities from Kolumbo volcano to uncover new lineages of life (NeLLi) - 2SBTROV12_ACTIVE470 metaG (SPAdes)... | ecosystem: Environmental > Aquatic > Marine >... | reverse complement strand
CGTCGCCGGTGCCGGTCAGCACAACGACGGCAACTCCTGGGTCGACGGCGGCCTCGAGGAATGCCTCGGTTGTGGCATCCCACATAGCGGCGTTCATGGCGTTCTTGGCCTCGGGTCGGTTGATTCGAACAGTACGAACCCGGCCATCGTTGCTGATGTCGATCATCTCTACTCGTGTCCGCCGATCGCCCGCACGTGCTCGAGCCAAAGCCCGCCCCCGGGCGCTGGCGCCGGGTTGTAGGAACGGTGACCGAGCAGCCGCTGCACCCGCGGGGACTGGTCTTTGAGTTCGTCGGTGGTGTAATCGATGGCGCTGGCTTCTTCGGGGGTGAGCCAACCGGCTACGAAACTCAAATGCATGGCCCTTCGCCAACGGTCAGCAGTGGTGTTGGCGCCGCCGCCATGAAGTACGAATCCGGAGTAGAGCAGCGCGTCGCCTGGTCCTAGCTCGGCGGCCACCGACGGAAGTTCGTTGGAAAAGCGATCGAGATCGGCCCAACGATGACTGCCAGGCACGACCCGAGTGGCGCCCATCTCCTCGGTGACTTGGTCTAGCCCAACCATGACGCTCACCGTTACCTCGGGAGTGTCCGGCCAGGTGGCTTTGAGGTACTCCCACCAGTTGTTGGCATCGCGATGCAAGACTTGGGCCGGTTCGCCTGGCCCGATGTACATCACTTGGCCGGTGTTTACCCAGTAGTGGCCCGGGCAGTCCTTCAGTACTGCGTCGGCCAGTGTGGCGTGCAACGGATTGTCGAGCATCTTGAAGAAGGCAGGGGAGACCTTGCCGAGACTCGAGAACCGCACCGTGTTGGTGCCGGCGAACGATCGGCCAACCTCCCCGAAACCTTGGGTCGCCGACCCCGGAACGACGCCTGATGCGTACTCTTGGGCATCAGCGGCCATCTCGCTTATGACATCGACCGGGAAGAGCTGTTCGATGATCACCCCGCCGTCGCGGTCAAAGGCCGCGAGGATCGCCTCGACATCGGCGGTGTTGGGGAAACGTTCGAGCTCATCCATGATCGCTGGCCGTCAGTCTACGTATTTGCGGGCCCTGGCCTTCTTGCCCCGAATGCTCGACGCGTTGATGGCTCCGATGGTTGAGTCGACCGCCTTTTCGGGCACGCCCACCACCGAATAGTTGTCGGTGATTCGGATCGGGCCGATCTCTCGGCCGGTGAGATCGGTTTCGTTGGCGATACACCCGACCAGATCGCCCGGCCTCAGGCCCGCTTTGCGACCCAACGCAACAAATATCAGGCCGGTGCCAGGGCCAACATTGCCTCGCGGCTTTTTGTTTTTGTCGAAGCCTGGCTTGCCGCCCCGTTCGCCCTTGTCGAACTTGCCCTTGCCTTTTCCTTTGCCCGGACGGTCGTCTCGCAGCATGCGTTCGGACGCGTCGGGAATCTCGACCTCGTCGGTCGTGGCACCGCGAGCTTGGTGAAACAGTTTGATCGCGGCCAGTGCGATGTTGCGTTCGCCGCCGTCGGCGGTAAGCCCGAACAGCACCGAATTGTAGTCTTCGAGGTCGTCGCTCATGATTGCTTCTCGTATCGCGACCACCGTGGTTTCGATCTGCTTTTCTCGCAGGTCGCCAACGGTCGGAACCTTCTCGATGGCAATGGTTTGTTTGGTGAGCCGTTCGATGTTTTGCAGCAACCGCCGTTGCTTGGGTTCGACCAGAGTGATCGCGACCCCTTCTCGACCGGCGCGACCAACCCGGCCAATGCGGTGCACGTAGCTTTCGGGAGCGTTGGGGACGTCGTAGTTGACAACGTGGGTGAGCGTGTCGACGTCGAGGCCTCGAGCGGCGACGTCGGTGGCCACCAGCAGCTCGGCGGTGCCGTCTCGGAGGCGTCCCATGACTCGATCACGTTGTTGCTGATCCATGCCCCCGTGTAGCGCCTCGGCGCGGTAACCCCGGCCGTTCATAGTTGCCGTCAGTTCGTCGACCTCGCCACGAGTTCGGCAAAACACGATGGCCGATGTGGGTCCTTCCATATCGAGCACGCGACCCAAGGCCGAAGACTTGTGGTAACGGGTAACGACATACGCGGTTTGGCGGATGAGAGCCTTTGAGGCGGCGGCTTCGCTGGCGCTGATTTTGATTCGGACCGGATCGCGCTGGTACTTGCGGGCGATCGATTCGATGCGTGGTGGCATCGTTGCCGAGAAAAGTACGGTCTGGCGCTCTGACGGCGTGCTCTCGAGGATTGTTTCGATGTCTTCGGTGAAACCCATGTCGAGCATTTCGTCGGCTTCGTCGAGGACAACTGTCGAGATGTTGCCGAGCTCGAGCGAACCACGGCGGATGTGATCGATGGCCCGTCCCGGAGTAGCGACAACGACGTGCACGCCGCGGCGCAGGGCCTGAAGTTGACGGTGGATTGGCTGACCGCCGTAGATCGGCACGACTCGGACGTGCTGTTGAGAGCCGTACTTGAACATTGCTTCGCTGACCTGAACAGCCAACTCGCGGGTGGGAACAACTACCAGTGCGGTCGGGACCGCATCGGCGTCGGGATCGATGCCGTTCAGAATGGGAAGGGCAAAAGCCGCGGTCTTGCCGGTGCCGGTAGCGGCTTGGCCGAGGAGGTCTTGCCCAGTCAGCATCAGCGGAATTGCTTCGCGCTGGATAGGGGTCGGCTCTTCGTAGCCTAGGTCGGTGGTGGTTTTGACGAGTTCGGCTCGTAATCCCAGCGTGGCGAATCCGGTGGTCGACTCGGGTTCGGGGGGCGTTTCGGGGGCGTTCATTGCGGATACTTCCAAGAGGGGGAACAGGCAATGTTACGGCGTAGACGCGTCGACCACCCGGATCGAGGCCCCAGGGTCAGTAAACCAGCGTGCCGTAGGCCAAGAATTCGCTCGCTTGATTAGAAATCCGGGATGTCTCGAACCGCACGTTGACAACGGCGACTGCGTTGCGGCTCGCGGCCGCTTCGAGCATGCGGAGCTGCGACTCGGCGCGGGCCTGCTCGAGCACGGGGTTGTAGGAGGCCACCTCGCCCCCGACCAGGCTCCGTAAACCGGCCACGATCTGACGGATGTAGTCGGCGCCGACAACGACGGCCCCAACAACCAACTCGCCGTGCCGTGGCACGACCCCTGACGGGGCGGTTGGCACCGGGGCCACCTGGATGTGGGCGACGGCTCGTTGTCGCGATTCGATGGCCGAACCGCGGCGCTGATGGGCGATGCGGCCGCCGACCGCGACGGCGATCAGGATCAGCGGGATCGCCAGGTTGATGACCAACGTGATCATCCCGCGACAACAACCGCGGTGCCGTAGGCGTACATCTCGGCCGCGCCACCAGCAACGGTCGAGGTGGTGAAGCGAATATTGACGATGGCGTTGGCGCCGAGAGCCTCGGCCGCCGCGATCATTCGTGACGTTGCTTCAGTTCGGGACTCGCTCAAGAGTTCGGTATAGGCCTTGAGTTCCCCGCCTGCGATGTTCTTGAACGCCGCTCCGATATCTCGGCCGAGGTGCTTGGCGCGGATGGTGTTTCCGCTCACCAGCCCCAAGACTCGCTGGATCTCTTGACCGGGAATTGTTTCGGTGTTGACCAGTTGCATACTTCAGCTTGTCACACCCAGAGCCGCTTCGATGAAGGCTGCGGGCTTGCTGGCTTTGAGCACCTCGACCGCGATCGACGATTCGTCGGAGAAGGTGAGTTCCATAGAGCCTGTTACCTTGCCTGTCTCGGATTTGAGACCGGTTATCTGGTCGTGGGTCCACGTGGCGCTGACCGACTTTGGACCGCCGCTCATCGGAGACTGTTCGAACACGATCCACCGCTGATTACTGATCGCGAGGATCGACTGCTTCAGCAACGGGAAGCTGGCCGCCAAAGTGTCATCGGAGGCATCTTGGTCGCTGGTTCCGGCGCGGTTGGCGATCACGGCACCAGCGACCCCGCCGATGGCGCTAAAGGCGACATTTTTCTTGAACTGTCCGGGTTTCATGATGACGGTTGCGGCCACGACCGTCTCTCCGGCATTCAGATATTCGGCGCCCTTCTTATTGACCTTTTTTGCCATATCGACCATTGACTTCTCCTTTGGAGAACTTCGTGGTTCCACTATCGGCTAGCGGCGCCAAACTATGAGATGGGACCTAGGTCCCTGTGCCGAGTGCCCCTGGAACCGTCATCGTGCGAGGCGGCGCGAGCGCGCCAACCCCAAGTCGTACGACCGGGGATGATGTGGAGGCGACGATGACCAAGACCCGTTTGGCTCAGTTGTTGATATTTGTTGCAGGTGCAGTTCTGATCATGGGGGCCTGCGCCCCTGACGATCCGATCAGCGGAGAGCTCGCCGACTCGGCGTTGATCTCTGATGATGCCGTGGTGCCGTTGATCGACCTGTCAGAGTTCTCGATCAAAGGCGATCTGACGGTTCCCGAAGGTCATGTGGTGCTCGATGTGCTCAACGTCGGCAACGCCGAACATACCTTGCAGGTGACCGGCAAATCCGGCACCAAAAGTTTGTTCAAGGACGACAAGACGCTCCTCGACCTGGGCGAGCTGAGTCCTGGAACCTACGAGTTGTTCTGCGATATCCCCGGTCATCGCGAGTCGGGCATGAGCGCGACGCTGGAGGTGCTGCCCAAGGCTGAAGCCGGGAACATCACTATTGCCGCTGAGCGCAGCGGCGACGGTCCGGATTGGGCGAGACTTGACGCCGCGATGCAGGAGTCGATTCTGAAGTTCCCGGCCGAAACCGAAGGTCGGGGCAATTTGCCTCTCGAACCCACGGTGCTCGCGGACGGCACCAAGGAATTCAACTTCACCGTAGCGATCACGCCGTGGGAGGTTGAACCCGGCAAGATCGTCGACGCGTGGACCTATAACGGCCAAGTGCCTGGGCCAGCGATCAGCGTTGACGTGGGCGACAAAGTTCGAGTGAACGTGCAAAACGATCTCCCGATGGGCACCGACATTCACTGGCACGGCATACGCACCCCCAACGAGATGGACGGTGTCGCGCCGATCACTCAGCCCCTGATCGAGTCAGGTGACTCCTTCGTTTACGAGTTCGTGGCTGAGCGGGCCGGAATCGGCATGTATCACGCCCATCATCACGGTCAGGTCCAGATCCCGAACGGTCTGTTCGGTACGTTCACCATTGGTGAGTTGCCGATCCCGCGGGGTCAAACGATCGGAGGGAACCTGATTCCCGAGGATCTCGAGGTGGCCCAAACGATTCCGATGGTGCTCAACGACGCCGGCGTAATTGGCTACTCGCTCAACGGCAAGTCGTTCCCCGCCACTGATCCGTATGTCGTCAACAAGGACGACTGGGTCGCGATCACCTACTACAACGAGGGCTTGCAGATCCATCCGATGCATCTGCACCAGTTCCCACAGTTGGTATTTGCCAAAGATGGGTTCCCGCTCGACCATCCGTACTACGCCGACACCGTCAACATCGCGCCGGGCGAGCGCTACACGGTTCTTGTGAACCCCGACACGGTCGGCACGTGGGTGTGGCATTGTCACATCCTTACCCACGTCGAACGCGAAGAAGGCATGTTCGGCATGGTTACCGCAATGGTGGTTACCTGAGATCAAGGCGGTTGTGACCAAAGGACCGAAATCGGCGGGACTTTGGTCACAACCCGGACCTTGGTGCTCACCATGATGCGCCAATTGTCGAACGAGTGGTACTGCAGCGGCTAACGCCGCCACACTATGGGCGAGAGTCCGGACCACCGTGTGAACGTCAGCCGCTTCTGTCCTAGGGCCGCCGACGATGAAGGGTCCGGCTCTCGCCTAGGAGTCACCCTTGGGAACTGATTCGGGGTACGACGCGAGTGACGATGGTCCATTCTTTCCGGGACCTTGGTCACTGACGGCTGGCGCGCAAATGATCGGGACCGAATGGTTCTCATGGAAACATCTCGCTCAACAAAGGGAAAGTGGTCGCCAACCAATCAGTCTCGACGAGCGGCGTTGGCGGCGATTGCCGCGGTCAGAGCCGACGGGCCGAGGGTGAGCGCCAAGCTTCGAGAGACTCTCATCGATCTCGCTGAGTCGCCGGCGATCCGAGCGAAAGACCGAGAAGTCCGGCGATGGCCGGAGCCCACGATTTGGCTGCCGGAGGCGACTCGCTAATCGCCAGGCCAAGGGCGGACGCCGCAGGGTGGCCGCCACCCACCACTGCGACCTGGCTGGCGCAGCGGGGGCTGCCGTGCGAACCGTGTAAATCGTCGAGCCACGGACCGAACACGTGGCCCGGTGGTCCCCAAACCAGCGTGTGGAGGTTGTCGAGTTGCTGGGCCCCTTCGATCTCGTCGAGTTGGCGCAGACTCTCGACGCCTGGTCCGTCGAAGACAACTGCGGCGGTTCCCTCGTTGGCTACCGTCCCCGGTAGACCGCTGGTGTCGAGGCGGGCTTGAAGGTCGAAACCGTGGCTCATGACCTCTTCTTGGTCATGATCGCTCACCACGACCAACACCGTGTCGTCCCAACCGGGTCGTAGTTGTTCGACCAACTGTCCGAAGGCTCGGTCGGTGGCCTTGATCCGAGTCCCGGTTTCGGGAGAGTTCGGTCCGTGGAGGTGACAGGCGGTGTCGGGATCGTTGAAGTGAACCACGGCGAGGTCCCCGTCGAGTGCCGCGGTCTTGTCGACCGCGTCGAGCACCGACTGGTCGGTCGCGTACCGGAACTCGTCGAGTGCGACGCCAGGGCGTGCTCCACCCGGTGGCCAGTGTCGGTAGGCGTCTTCGCCCCCCATAACCCCGATCAGTTTGTGATCCCCGACCACTATGCGGGCATCGATGTCGTGGCGGTCGGCGGCAAGGAAGATCGTGTCGCCCTTGGGACCATGTTTGGCCGCCGAGACGAACTCTGAGCCGTCCCAGACCCGATTCACGAATATGCCGTGCTCAGCGGGTTGCGTGCCGGTCACAAATGTCGCGTGATTCGGGTAGGTCGCGGTGGACAGGACGGCCCGACCACCGTGTGGGTTGTGGTGGCCGTTTTGAATGACGTCCCACAGACACGGTGTCCACTCCGCGCTCACCCACCGGTTCGGGAGGGCATCGATGACAACGAAAACGACTCGCATCGCCACTTCAGCCGAGCGGTTTGATGGCGTGGATCTCGCCGTCGTCGATCAAACCCGACGGTTCGTAGCCTCGAGCGAGGTACATGGGGGCCGGTGAGCCGGGCCCTTCGGCCCACGACACTTCGATGGCGACCGCGCCCTGGTCGCGGCACCACTGCTCGAACCGGTCGAGCGCCGCTGAACCCACCCCACGCCGCTGATGCATACGATCGATGAGCAAACGCCACAGGTAGGGATTGGCGTGATGTTCGGTGATCTCTGACGCCATGATGAAACCGGCGATTTCGCCGTCGGCCTCGATTGCCCGATACCAAGGCACGAGGGTCGCCCCGTTCTCCGACGGCGGTAACAGGGCATCGCGGAAGTTGCCGATCATCGGCGCTACGAAACGCTCCTGAGACCTATGCGTCACGAGATTGCCTACCCGGCGCCGATTGTCGGCGGTGAGCGGTACCAACTCGACGCGGTCGGGGCGGTGCCGAGGTCGGCCACGCCAAGCTTCCCAAGCAGGGCGCGGCATGCCGTACAAAATGTCGTCCGAGCACTGGTCGCCAACCCAGAACGACTGGCGGGTCAGACCCTCATAGACCAACCCGCACGCTTCCATCACCCGATGGGACGGCCAGTTGTCCGGATGTGCCGATGACTCGATGCGGTTAACACCGTACTCATCAAACAAGTACCGGATGATTGCCTCGGCGGACTCGGTGGCGTAACCCAGTCCCCAATAATCGGGGTGGAAGGTGTAGCCGACGAGAGCGGCGCGACCACCCCAGCGGATTTCGACCGCGAGGTCTCCGACGATTTGCTCCGGTTGGGCGGCGTCGACGACAGTAAGCGACCAGTTGGCGTCGTCTTGGGGCCCGTCCATGGCCACCAATTCGGCCATTCGCTTCTGGGCCCGCTCCAACGAGTATGGCGTCTCCCAGTCCTGGTAGCGGGCAACGTCGGGCCGATTCCGACGCTCGAACGCGGCCTGCGCATCGCTGAGCTTGGATTGCCGAAGAATCAGCCGGTCGGTGCGAATCGCTTCGAAGGCCATGGCAAACGTGTCAGATCGCTATGGCCCGCAGCACTTGGGCCATCTCGATGGCGGCCTCGGCGGTGTCGGATCCCTTGTTGCCGGCCTTGGTGCCCGCCCGTTCGATGGCTTGTTCGATCGTGTCGGTGGTGAGCACGCCGAAAATTGTAGGAACGCCGGTCTCGAAACCGGCCTTGGCGCAACCAGCCGCCGCCTGGCCAGCAACATGGTCAAAGTGCGGGGTTGCGCCCCGGATCACGGCACCGAGACACAAAACGGCGTCGAAGCGGCCGGTTTGTGCGAGTGCTCGAGCAGCCAGAGGTATCTCGAACGCGCCAGGTACCCACGCGATTTCGATCTCGTCATCGTCGACGCCCAGTCGGAGTAGCCGGTCGTGGGCTCCGCTGACGAGGTTCGTGACGATGGCGTCGTTGAACCGCGCCGCCACGATTGCTATATGTAGCCCCGCTCCGTTGAGCATGCCGTTATGGGTTTTCATCAGGCGGTCTCCAGTAATGGCTTTGCGAGCTCGCCCTGTCGGTAGGCGATCAGGTCGGCGATGGTGATGACAAGCAGTTCGTGTTCGTGGGCGAACGAGAGCAGCGTCGGTAAACGAGCCATCGTGCCGTCGTCGTTCACTATCTCGCACAACGCACCTACTTCTGAGCGTCCGGACAAACGACCGAGGTCGACAGCCGCCTCGGTGTGTCCGGGGCGCTCGAGCACACCGCCGTTGCGGGCTCGCAACGGAAAGATGTGACCGGGCCGGGCCAGGTCGCTGGGACGGGTTTCGGGGTTGGCGAGGCCTTGTAGCGTCGTGGCGCGATCAGATGCCGAGATGCCGGTTGTGGTCCCGTGCAGATAGTCGACGGTAATGGTGAACGCGGTGCGCATCGATTCGGTGTTGTTGGCAACCATCAGCGGTAAGTCAAGTTGGTCGGCCCTGTGGTTGGGCATCGGCGCGCATAGCACCCCGCTGGTGTGACGAATCATGAACGCCAATTTTTGGTGGTCGACGGCATCGGCGGAGATAATGAGGTCGCCTTCGTTCTCGCGGTTTTCGTCGTCGACGACCACCAAAAAACTGCCCCGAGCGTAGGCCTCCAACGCGTCTTCAATGCCAGCCAGTCGGCCCATCGGTACTCCTTAGATAATAACTAGAACACGATCTAGTTTATGCGATTGGCCCACCTAACCCAAGCTGGCCGACCTTAGTTCTTGGCGCGCTATCGGTCAGCGTATTCCACTCGGGCAAACGGCCAATCGGATTTGAGCCAAATCGAGATTGCCCGCCAAGTGATCACGTCCATTTCGGCGCGACTCGCCCGTACCCACGAACCAACTGCGGCGTCAGCGGTCTTTGACGGATAGATGTAAACGCAACCAATCACGTCCTCGCCATCGAGGATTGAGTAGGTGAAGCCCGTTCGACTCGTGAAGTCGTTCGCATGCTGCACCAGATCGGCAAGATTCTGTTCGAGGGTCATCGCGGTCGGCCACGACCCTCGCGGAAAGCCGGGCGTGCCACGGATGTGGTCGATGCTCGACATCCAAGCATCGTGGTCGCGGTCGTTGTGTTTGGGTCCCAACGGCTCCAACCAAAAACCGGGCCCCGCAAGTTCGAGCGGTACAACAAAGTCGTCGGGAACAAAGTCGTCGGGAACAAAGTCGTCGGGAACAAAATCGTCGGAAACAGAGCTCATGGGTCATCGTAAACAGACTCAGTCGAGATGTTCTGTACGGTCGAGACAACGCCGCGAGCGGAAACCGACTCGCTTAGTGGCGGATCAGGAGAATAGTTGCGCGAGGAGTGATCCCTTGTCACAATGACGCTCTCTTAGACAAAGCCAACGTGGCTGCACAGAGCGAGCGCGGCAATCGGGCACGAGTGAAACGTCAGCTACCAGCGCGGACAAGGACGAGAAGTCAAAAGTCTGGCTCTATATCCTCGGCGTGCTTTTGTTTCTGCTCGGGGTTGTCGGGCTCCTGAAGTTCTTGAGCGGCGGCGAAGAAACCACCGAGGCCGGAGGGTTAGACCCGGCGCTGTTGCTTCAGCTTCAGACGGCATGCTTCCAAAGCAACCCGCCACTTTTCTACGACGATCAAGGATTCTGCTACGCGGTCGATCCGGCGACGCTCACCGAAGCAGACCGAATCGTACAACGAGTTCCGCCGACGCCGCCGGTAGCGACAACTGACGATGCCGCGGCGCCCGCCGCGCCCGCGGCTCCTGCTGACCCAGCGGCTCCCACCACCGCACCGGCGGCCCCCACGACGGCCGCACCAGCCGCGCCCACGACGGCCGTTCCCGCGGCACCGACCACTGCTGCTCCAACGTCGGCGCCAACCACAACCGAAGCGTCAACCACAACCGCACCGACCACAACCGAAGCGCCGCCGATCAATATCAACGTCCGTGGTGGTTGGACATGGGATGTTGGGTTCCCCGACACGTTGAACGGCGTGCCTTGCGTGAAGGATGCCCAAGGCAAGTATCCGCCCGGTTGTCAAGACGCCATCATGGGTAACTACAGCGTCACCGTCAACGTCGTTGATGGCGTGGTGAGCGGGTCGCGGACGATAGCTCAGCTCGGATCCAAGACAGCTACGTTCTCCGGTTCGATCTCACCGGCTGGCGCGGTGTCGATGTCGGTAGATGTCGGCAACCTTGGCACGTTCGCCCTCAACGGCACCCTTACCGGCACGTGCAACATCAGCGGTGGCTACACCCACACCAGCCAGAATGGCTCGTCCACCGCGACCGGGTCCTTCACGCTCGTAGGCTCGAGTTGCTGATGCAGCCGCGATAGCTGGGCACAGGGCGGTTCGGCGTCAGTCGCCGAATCGACAGGAGATCCACAAAATGGCCGCAGAACCCAATCAGCCGTCCGCCAACTACGCCTCATATCCATCGCTCGTCGACCGCACCGTGCTGGTGACGGGCGGCGCTGATGGTATTGGCCGCGCCATCGTCAACCAGTTCGCGAGCCAAGGCAGCAGGGTGGCCTTTGTCGACATCCAAGCCGACAAGGCCGAGGAGGTTGTCGAGCGGTGTCGGGCCGAAAGCACCCGCCACACGCCGGTCTTTCGCGAGCTCAACCTGGTCGACATCGAAGCACTCAAGTCGACGATTCACTCGCTTGAGGCGGAGATCGGCCCAATCGAAGTTCTGGTCAACAACGCCGCCAGCGACGATCGCCATGATTGGCAAGAGATGACCGCCGACTATTGGGACAATCGGCTCAACACCAATCTTCGACACTACTTTTTTGCTATTCAGGCCGTGGCCCCGGCCATGATCGCCGCCGGCTCAGGGTCGATCATCAACATTGGTAGCAGCAGCTACATGATGCAGGAGGATTTCTTCCCCGGCTACGCCATCGCAAAGTCGGGGGTAGAGGGCATCACGCGCACGATGGCGCGCACCTTCGGGCCCGACAACGTGCGGGTCAACACCGTTTTGCCAGGATGGTGCGCCACTGAGAAGCAGCTCGAAATGTGGTGGACCGCCGAAGGCGAATCTCAGACGCTCGAGGACCAAGCGCTCAAGCGCCGCATTTATCCCGACGAGTTCGCTCAGATGGTTTTGTGGCTGGCGGCCGACGACGGTGCTGCTTGCACCGCCCAGAGCTTCATGATCGATGCCGGCCGCTACTGAGATCATCCTGTCGATTCAGGGAACGGCGTGTGGGTCGATTCGAGATCAAGCAAAGCAGTCGGGCAGGTATCGGTGCCTTGGGTGACCTCGTCGAGCCCTTCTGGCGTGGTGACCTGCGCGTAGTCCTGCAAGTTGGGCTCCGAACCTGGCGTAACCACCGCTGACGATGGCCCGTACACGTTGTAGATCGAGAGAATGTCACCCAGGTTGAACAGGAAGAACCAAGCTTCGAAGAAGCTGGCCTCGGCGTGGGTGGCCACCGCCATCTGCTCATCCCATCGGCCGGTTGCGCTCTGGAACGAGTCACCGCCGGCGGTGAGGAGCTGATCGACCGTCATCTGGCCGTTCAAGAACAAGACGATGCGCAGGAA
>Ga0209992_10003913_pt1 | contig 12126 bp, 18 predicted proteins | sample 2SBtaG_2_FD_182564 | JGI IMG/M metagenome (GOLD analysis project Ga0209992, IMG submission 182564) | Deep subsurface microbial communities from Kolumbo volcano to uncover new lineages of life (NeLLi) - 2SBTROV12_ACTIVE470 metaG (SPAdes)... | ecosystem: Environmental > Aquatic > Marine >... | reverse complement strand
TTCTTGTTTTTGCAACAACGAAATCAGTCGTCATCCTCGTCGTCGTCTTCCCAATCTTCTTCTTCGTCCCAATCCTCGTCATCTTCGACTTCAGGTTTGGGAGCAGGGGTATTACCGGAAAGTGCGATTTCAATTTCTGCTTTGGCTTCTTCTTTATTGTTTGTATAACCGTTAACTCGTAACCAGTCATCTAAAGATTTACCTTCGTTAACCCATTCTACTGCGGAATCAATTTGTTCCTTATCCATTTTATTTTACTCCTTATATTTTAAAATGGTTGTTCCCTCTACTGGATTATTTAAATAATCCTTTCCAAAAATCCAAATATCTGGATTTTGATTTTTTATTTTTTGTATCCAATTATTTTCATAAATATTTTTTAATTCAGACAACCTTCTAACATAGTGGGCATTTACTGTGTGAAAAACGTTACTCCACCAAATAACAGAATTAGCTTTAGGTTTAATTAGTTTAGTAACTTTGTCGGGGTTCTTACATACATCACAGTAAATAAAACTATGTTTTAATTTTTTATATCTATCCCAATGTTCTTTTATATTTTCTGTGCTTTGCCAATTTTCTATTTCTATTTCCCATAATTTATTATAATCATCATCTCCGTAAGGATTATGGGTAGTCTCATTTATCTGTGGATATTTCTTTTTAATATCATATAAAAACTTAGGGTAGTTTTCACCGTCCCATTGTTCTAATAACAGCTTTTTAAAAGCTAACGCTTGTTTACTATAATCAAAAAATACTATTTCTGTTTTATCTGTGAATCCGTATTTATTTAAGATAAAGTTTGGTTTAAAACTAGCTGCCACACTATATAAATAATCTATTCTATCTATTTCTAGTTCTGTATTTTTAATATCATAATATTTTTCTGTATTCCAAAAAAATACGCATTGTGGTGCATAAACTAAAATTTGATTTATCCAACTTAGCTGTGTTTGTAACTCATCTAAGTTTTTATTTGGGTAAGTATATTGTTTAGAATCTCTAAGTTTAGGGTGAAAATTATAAACAGTTAAATTATTTTCTATACTTTTATTTATAAAATTCCATCCATCAACAATTGGAGTACATACTTGTGTTTCTTCACTACCCATTAATCCTATAGGGGTGTAATCATCATGAATATCTTGTTTAGCTCGTTTTGGTATTCTTAATTCATATTCTCCAGAATTCTTTTTTCCGTATTCTGGTTTATTAAATTTTTTATAATAATGTAAATTGACAAGTAAACATTGTTTATGTAAGCCGTAATAACCGTTACCTTCAGGATGAGCGCTATTCTTAGTGTGTTTATCCATGATATGTCCTGTTATAAAAAAATCTTTTTTAGAAGTCCAATTTTCTACTAAATCAAAAAAGTTTTTTTCTTTAATAAAATGTCCAACGCATTGAATAATACAGTACTTATTATCAGTCTGTAAAGCTTTTTCTAAAATCTCATTTATAGACTTACCATATAAAATTTCGCCAAAATATTTAAATCTTGTAAAAAATTCTGTTAATTCTTTAAATTTATCAGCGTATTCTTTATTAGATTGGTGTATACTCTCTCTATCATCTAAGATAGCTACTATATAATTATGTCCTAATCCCATTTTTCGCATAGCTTACTTCTACTAACTTTCTCCATTCGGGTGTATTTGTCTTTCCGTGTGCAATAATATGATACCTATCATCAAATGATTTATTTATATAAGCGTGTTTATTAGATACATCCAGTAAAAAACTCTGTCCTGTTTTTATAGGAACTAGCCCATGTTTTTCAAACTTAAAAAGACAGTTTTTTGGCATATTAAGTGCTATATTAATAGGGCTTAACGAGCTTTTTTCTGTGTCGCAATGCGGACTAATATATCCCCCTGGTTCAAGCAACATAAATCGTACTCTAAAGTATTGTGACATGGGGAATGTCTCTTTAAAAAATTTAACAGTAACAGGAGCTTTTTCGCTAGCTTTTGTCCAAATATATGGTGTTTCTTCATGATTTTTATATCCATATTGTGTATAATGATTAGTTTTTTCTGAACTTATTCCGTGTATACATAAACTTTTCCATCCTTTATGTGAATAACCAGCAGGAGCATCTCCATCTCTATGTTCTACAAATTCTTCTTTTAATGCTACTGCTTCTTCAAGCATTTCTACAAAAGGAATTTCTATCCTTAGTTCTAACCAAGGTAGTCCACTTTGTTTAACTATCCAATTATACAGGCTCATAGGCGTCAAAATCAAAAGAAAAACTAGAACCACATCCACAACTTTGTTTGGCTCCGGGATTATTAATTACTAATTGTCCACCAAAATCAGAATCATCCCAATCAATTAAGGCTCCTGGCATGTAAGTTAGACTTGTAGAATCTACATACGCAGGAGGATTCTGTGAAATACGTTTATCGTCTTCTAACAAAGGATCGTCTGTAATTTTAAATTCATATTGAAATCCACTGCAACCTCCGCCTAATATTTGAATTCTAAAATATTCATTATCTTTTTCTAACTGAGAAGAAATATATATTTCAGCTTTTTTAGAAAGAGAAGGTAACACATCTGTATAAGTTTCATCAAACTCAACTTGGTGTCCGTGAAAATCTCTGAGAATTTTTTCATCAAGAGAAAGATTATTTTGATCTTCCATAAAAGCAAATAAATCAAACGAAGATGGTTCATTTTCGATAGGCTCAGTAGGTTTTTCATCACTGAAAAACCCATCTAACCAATCTTTAACCTCGGAAGGTAGCTGTGACTTTTTATCAGACATAGTTCATTCTTGAAGGTTTATCGTTTTTGCTTAATACGGTGTCAAAAACACTTAAATAACGATTACCAACATTCTCCCATGTATTTTCTAATTTTACACTTTTAACTCTATTAATTATATTTTGCTTTTCGTGATGATGATATAAATTTTTCATTTGTTTTTTTAATTCATCAAAATCTGGTTCTAAAACATATCCATGTGTACTCATTAAAGTAAGAGCGTCTCCAGGTTTACCTGCAAATATATGATCTGCCATAAGATTTTCCATTTTTCGACCTGTTGCAATTTTTACTGAAATCTCATCAGGAATAAATTCATCAGTAGGACCGCCCCTAGTTATAATTGGAATAGCTCCACAAGCTGTTGCTTCTTGAATATGCATACCGAATCCTTCTCCCCTATAGGGAGCAACAATAGCAAAAGCCTGTTTATAAATTTTTGCCATCTCTCTTTCAGATAAACAATCGTCATTATATACTATAGTACCACATCCAGTATTATATTGCAAGGCCATTATTTGTTGAAAAATTGATGTTTGTCCGTATATCTGCGGGCTATCTTTAATAAATAACTGACAGTTATCTGCTACTTTAAATGAATCTTTCCAAGCGTTAATTACTAAATCTACGCCCTTTCTAAATTGACCATTTCCTACAAAAACAAAAACATATTTTTTGTTTTTAGCTAGTAAATTTGATTCTTCTTCATCTTCATCTTCATCTTTTTGTGTATTAAAAAGTGAAGGATTATACCCATTAGGAATTACAAATATTTTATTTGGATTAATTCCCCCATCTAAAATAACATTAGATTCCCATTCACTTGGCACTATTAATGCATCAGAAAAAGTTTCAAATTTATACTGCCATTCCATAGGAAATCTTGACCATTCCCAGGGTTGTATATAGATAATTTTTGTTTTTTCTGATGTAGGCCACCTCCATACAGGTGGATAACAATGTCTAAGTTGAATATCAGGGAAGTCAAATTCTACATTTTGATGTTTTTTTATTAACTTAACAACCTCTTTATCTATTTTATATTCAGGGTTGTATACGTCTGTAGGAGTAATAGCAATAGACAAATTTTCGTTTTGTGAAAGTTGAATTAAAATATTTCTATTTACAATTGCTAATGAATGGTTGTCGTAAAATTTTCCTAGTATTTCTATTTTCATATTAGTAGTCCGTTCTTGATTCGTGTTCGCATATTTCTGTTAATACTGCTTCTGGTATTTTTACGAGTTTAGGCCATTGATTATTTGCAAAACCCGAAGTTTTAAAATCTTTTAGTTGTTCAAAATTATCTAATGTTACTTTCTGCCATGTGTCGTAAAAAGGATCTTTTTCTGCAATATCACTATGTCCAATATTAGTTATTTTTTGATGTAATTCATCTTTTTCTCTACACAAACTCCAATGTAAAACGCATAAAGGAGACAGTAAATGTTTCTGGTTATTTGTCCACCTAGCATATGTAAAAGTATTATTTTTGTGTGTTACAAAACCTTGCGGGGCTTCTTTATGGAGCCTGTTATCCTCATTAGCTATTACTAGATAATCAATTCCAATTTTTTTATAAGGAGTAAACCATCTAAACGTAAAATCCCATTTATCATAATATCTAGTTGCTAATGGTAAAAATCTTACGAAGAAATCTTTAGCATTTACTAACTCTTCATCAGCATCAAAGCTAAATATCCAATCATGGGTACATTGTGCCTTTAAAAAATTTCTTTCATGATTATCGTTTTGTATAGCAATATTACTTTTATGAAAATTTGATTCAATTATACTAATTTTATCATCTGAATCAATCTTTTGTAACTCTGCCCAAAGTTTTTCCTCGTCAAAAGTAAATTTATTTCCACTCCATGAAATTCTATCTTCGTCTAATCCTAGTATAATTTCATCAACATATCTATAATATGTTTTAATACTAGAAGGTAACAAATGTGCATCATAACTAATTAGAGAAATAACTGATTTTTTTATCATTATTGTCCCTTTACAATTACTTTATTTTCTAAGTAGTACACTCCTATTGCTGTTCTACCTGTTATGCTTGGTCCAGTATCTGGAAATAAGTTATAAGAATGAATTTCATAATTATTAGAAGTAAAAGCCTTTTCTACTTGACTTTTAATACCGACACCTGAAAAACCAGTAAAAGCTATGATGAAAAATTTATCAAAAACAGTTTTATATTTTTCCATAAATTTAGAAATAGTGTCCTCAAATTTTCCTCCTGCGTCGTAAAAGGCAACATCAATTTTTTTACTAATATCAGAAGCTTTTGTCTCTTCTATAAAGTCTTCTTCAAATAACATAACATTGCTTTCTCCGTGCCATCTTTCTTTGTATAACCAAATGTTCTGTTCTAATGCTGATTTAACATTTGGATGCCCATCTTCTTTCCATCTATCTGGAGATATAGCATCATATTTGTAGTTATCAAATCCGTAAGCGTTAGTAATATTTTTATTATTATATAAGGCACAAAGAAAAGATGCTCCTCTATATACACCAAATTCCGCGTAAGTATTTAAAATACTTAAATTACAAATATTATTTACGAAACTTCGTACTCCATCACCAGAAGTTCCGTAAACTTCTTTTTGATTATCTCCTAATTTAGATTTTCCCATTTCTGCGTCTTTTATAGATGTTACAAAATGGTCCTCAATCAATTCTTTCTGAATTGTCTTCATTAATTTTTCCCCTTTTTTTAATTTTAAATATCTCTCTAATCATTGTTTCCAAAACGATTATAGGTGATAACATTATTACTACTAATAATAAACTTGGAATAAGTATTAGTACTGATATAGAAATAAGTAACGTTAATAATGTTCCTACTATGACTAAAAACAACGCTAGGCTAAAATTATCTTTAACACTAAATGCCACGTTTTTTCTATTTTTTACTTTATTTAAGTATCCCGAAAGTTTACTTTTATATTCTTGATCACTCATAAACCACTGCTGTTCTTCTTTATTATCATCCATAATTAATTTCCTTGTATTTCTCCATGAGAAATTAAAACGTTAAATGGCATAACCCATCTTTCTCCTTCGCATTTATATGGATATACAAAATGTTGTAACCAAGACGGCCACAAATACATATCACCTACTTTTGGTATTGCTTGATACTGATTATTATAGTAATCAGCAGGATTACCGTGTAAAAAATGTATATTTCCTCCAGAATCACTTTCAAATCCTTCTGGTATTTTTAAATAAATAAGTCCTGATAAATGACAATTAGTATGAAAATGAGCAGGGTTAAAGTCCCCTGGATTCATTCTAACTACCCACTCAGAAGTTATTGAAATCTTTGGCTCATTTGAAAAATAAGCTTTTTGATATTTATTAAAAGTCTTTTCTTTTTGTTTATAGTCTCTATTAACATATTTCAAAGACATTTCTTTAATCCAATTATTTATTCCTTCAACTCCTGGAAGTTGTGGAACATGTACCTCATTGGTTACATTTCCTACTAACCCTTCTGAAGCGTCTAGTTCTTTTAATAAATAGTTATTTTCTAATAAAAGTGTGACAGCTTCTATCATAAAATCTACGTGTTCTTTAGGACACTTAGCTTTCATAATAAATACTTCAAAAGGTTTAATCCATTCAATTTTTTGAGATTTCATTATTTAACCAATAGATCAACTAGTTTTTTAAAACCATATAGAACTACTATCATAACAATAAGAAGTATTATTTCTCCTATTGACATAGTTATTTAATTTTTATATTAAGTGTTTTAAATAACCAAGTAAAAAAATCTTTTGGTAATTTTTCTTGTATATTGCTAATAGTCTTATTAGTACGTTTATTCATCTACTTTCCTATCTAAGTTTTTCCAAAATTCTGTTGACTGCCATTTTGCTTTTACTTTTTCTAAATTCCTAGCTTCCGCAGATCTATTTTCTGGTGTGGCTAGTCTTTTGTTGTCGGCACTTTGCATATGAATAATTTTTACGGGTACTTGATATATTTTCCAACCTGCTTCTCTAACTCTCATGCAATATTCAACATCTCTATTATAAGTCCACTCATACGAAGGATCAAAATCTCCTATTTCGTCTAATACTTGTCTACGGATATAAATACCTCCGAAAGTAATCCAAGGTATTTCTCTTACGTGATCAAATTGTCCAGTATCAATTATTGGTTCTTTAAAAAACTTTTGATTTTGAACGTCAACTCCACTTCCGATATGGTCGGGATTTCCATCTTCGTCGAACTGTCCTCCTGCGTGTTCTATATAATAATTTCCCTCATCATCTTTTGCAGGGTATAATAATAAACAACCTATAATACCTGCTTCTGGATACTTAGATACATAAGGTAAAAAATTTTCATACCAAGTATTTGGAGATTCTTCGTCCATATGGGACATATCAGCATGAAATATAAATACATCATTATCACACGAATTCCACATTTTTTGATACATCAAATCTGATCCAATTTTTGCATCATCTCTTTCAAATACTATTGGTAACTCCCAGTAATTATCTCGTACTCTCTGTATTTCATTTTCAAATACGTATGGACATATAATTGTGGGTTCTTCTATATTAATTTCTTCTTCCATGTTTCTGGAGTATTTTCCTTTTCAAATTCTAAATTTAATGTATATTCAAACTCTTGTGGGCCTCTTTTATTAATCCAACTACACATTTCTATAATAGTATCATCTAGTGTTTTTGTAATATTATAATTAAACTCTTCTTTAATTTTTTTACTAGAGCACCATGCGTATTTAACTTCTCCAGGTCTGTCTGGATAGTGTTCAAAATGAGGATATACGTCACAATGGTGACCAACTTTATAAGCTAGTTCTTTAATTGTAATTTCGTTATCGTCTGGACCAATATTATATACTTGTCCACATAAGTCTCTGTCACTATCAATAATTTTTTCTATTGCTGTTATACAATCATCAATGTTACTAAAACTTCTTTTTTGTTCTCCGTCCCCATAAATTACAATTTTCTTACCTAATTTTATTCTATTAATCATAATAGCAACAACATTTCTAAAAGGGTCCATATATCTTTGACCAATTCCAATAACATTATGCGGGACTATAGTTATATATTTTAACCCATGAAGTTTATTCAATAATTCTAGATGCTCTTCTGCGTGTACCTTTGCTAATCCATAAGGATCTTCCGGTTTTCTTGGCATGTCCTCAGTAAAAGGAGGTTCTTGTGCTCCATACCTAGCCATAGAACTACAATTTACAAATAATTCAACATTATTATGAATAGCTGCACTTGCTACACTAACGGTGCCACCAACTATATTTTCTGTTACAAGTTTTGGACTGAATACAGATAATCCTTCATAGGGTAATGCGGCACAGTGTACAACAATATCTGATCCTTTCATTGACTTTTTTAAAGAATCGATATCTAAAATATCTATTTCATCTACATGTGCGTAGTCTGAATGAGGTACATTATCTCGTAGTCCGCCTATAAAATTATCACATCCCCAAACTTCCCAGTTTTTATTTATATATTTTCTTGCTACCCAATTTCCTAATAGTCCAGCAATTCCTGTTACATATACTCTTTTTTTCATGTTGTTTCCTCATAAATTTCAATAGCTTGCCAAATATCTGTCCAATTTATTAAAGGTGTCATATGATCTTCTTTTAAATGACATGCTACTCCGGGCATTGGAGAGATAATTGGAGACTCTTCTATACCATTATTAAATATAGACCAATCATTATTTTTTGCAGCTTCTTTTATTTTACTTATTGATGATTGCCATGTTTGTGTCGCCGCAAATACTGTCCATCCTTCGCATCTATTAACTGTTCTCCAATGTCTATCTAGACCAACAAATACTTGACAAGGAACACCCTCTTTATATCTATTTGGAGAGTCATAGGGAACTCCAAAACCGTGCCAGTATTTCATATTTTCTCTAATAATATCTAAAGCATCATAAACAAATAAATAATCGTCTTCTATAAGTATATGTAAGTCAGTTCTTTCAGCGTTCTTTAAGTTTTTTTCTAGTTCTGTTAATGCAGTTAATAAAAAATTATACTTGTTTAAAGTTAATTTTTTAACTGGAATAAATTTTATTATTCCTTGAGCAGTTTCAGACATCCAATTTAAAGTATTTTTAGAAACCTTATCATGAATAATATAAATAAAATCTGTTTCATTTATACTTTGATTTAAACTAATCCAACTTTTTTTAAGAATTTGTTTTTTAGTTAAGTTATTCCATCTAGTTTTACCACTAATAGTTGATTCAATTTCGCTGGTTATATAATAGATTTTCATTATTTTACTGTAGTGGGGCTTTAATGCCTGGAAGAGACTCTAATTCTTCTTTTTGGCGATCTTCAATTATGTCTTGTCTTTCTTCTGGAAAACGAAATTCACAGGTTATTGGAATTTCTATTCTTTCTCTTCGTTTAGTGTTAAACCATCGTGAACCTCTATTTTCATCAATAACACCATCGTCAACAACGTTTTTAAGTTTTCTCCAAATCCACTTGTTAGGTAATCTGTATTTTACAGTATATGCTTGTTTCATTTTAATTCCTTATAAGAAGTATGCCCCACTTCTGTTGCCGGGCAGGGGCCTCCCCGAGTCATTATGCTGCTAGAGCATATTCCTCATGTGCAAAATTATCGTTTGCAATTATAGTTTTCTTGCGATTAAGGTCGCTCGCGCACCTGTCTCTCGGCTTTCCTATTATCTGCCAGTCGATCCTATTTCGCCCCCAATAAATCTGTTTGTTAATTGGTGGAGGCGGTGGGTATTGCACCCACGTCCTGTTCAGTTTTCAGTCTGCGTCATCAAGACACTCAATAGTATAATTTTCCATTACTTCGTTGACTTGTGATTTTGCAATACGTTCTATATCATTTTCATCACAAGTTAACTTTATAGTTTTACCTATTTTTACATCATTTACCTTATCAAAACCTAGACTATGTAATGCTCTGGTAGTTGCTTTACCAGCGTTGTCTAAAATTCCAGGTTTTAACATTGTTCTAACTAAAAATTGTTTCTTCAACTTCTGATTCTTCTACAGGAGAGGATAACGTATTCCAGTTAAATATTCTAAAATTATCCACTTCTAAATCCCAAACTAATTCCATTCCTTTTGGATATTTAGTTTCAGATCCTGCTCCTACAATTTTACTAGCGACAAAATCACTAGGTAAATCTTTAATCCTACTAAAAACCATTTTTCTGGTTTCCCCAGATTTTTTAATAAACTCTCCTTTATAAGCCTTCATATCTTCCTCATTATTTCTATCCTTGTATTATATAGTAATACAAGAGTATTAGTCAAGAAAAATTTTGTCTTGAGTTTCTAGGTTTGGATGTGTTAGACTGCTTGTTTGGTTTGCTGTTTCTTATTATTTGTTTTTCTTTTTTTTCAAATATTTGTTGTCTTTTTAATTCTATCTTCTTTAGACGTAACACAGCAAGCTCGTGCTTTTCCCTTCTTTTTAAGGAGGGAGGTTTATAAAACTGTTTTTCTTTCAGTTTTTTATACATGCCATCTTCATGTAATTTTTTATTAAGCTTTTTATAAGCTTTAATTACATTGTTATTATATACTTCTATTTTCATTTCCTTTCTTTTAATCTCATTATTATTTCTCTTTTATTTTAAAAATTTCCTTATCATTCATTTTTTCTGGATTAGCTGGACACATATTACAGATAAACTCCTCTTCTTTTTTTAAAAATTTATCTAATTCATCTTCTGTACAGGTAGGATTAAGCCCGTTATATTTACTATATGGATTCCATTCTGGTTTACTTTTTAAATTGTATTTATCTAAAAAATCATTTAAATACGCAATAGGTCCGCATTTAAATAAATTACCATTATATAATTGCATACTATCTTTCGATATACAATTTTCCCAACTTTTTAATGGATTATTATCTGTATACGGAATTGCGTTTATGCCATTTCCTTTATAAGTTTTATACCAATGTCCACTCATATACCTAATTTCTACTTCTATGCCTTTAATATCATAAACTCTTCTAAACCAAGTTTCTTTTGTTAATTTTGCTTTTCCCCATGTTTGTAAAAATTGTAATTCTTTTTTAAGTTTTGTTTTGTATATTTTATTTTTAGAATGAAAGGTAATTACTAATACAGTATTATTTTCTTTTAAACAGTTATATAACCATTGTTGTTTAGACAGTAATAAACCATTAGTAAAAAGTTTAATTACTGATTTTGGAAATAATTTTCTATAAGTATTTACAATTTGTTCACATTCTTTATTTAATAAAGGTTCTCCGCCTAATAAATTAATTCTTTCTGGGTTTAATCTTTTTGACCACGGCTCTGCCCATTCGTATAATGTCTCATTAGAAAATATTTCTTTAAAGTTATAGTTAGACCAATGATTACATCCATCACAGTGTAAATTACAAGCGTTAGCTAAATGAACGTCTAACATATAACAATTATGTAGCATGATACTCTAAAATATCTTGGTGGTAATTTCTAACAGTTGTAAAAACTCTGTTTATTAAAGCTTTTCGTATCCTATTTTTATCTTTTTTACTATATTTTACTAAATTTTCTCCATGATTAAATTTAGATTTCATATATATTTTAGCGTTATCTTGAGATAACCCCATACTTCTAACCATGGGAAACTCTCCTCTAGCAGAACCTCCAAATCTTGTAAAAGTATGATTTCTTAATTCTTCGTACCAATGATTTTTAACTTCTACGCATTGATGTAAATTCATTGTATCGTGTTCCCAATAAAATTTAGGAAAATAGTCCAACTTGTTAAACCCGAATTTTTTTGGGTTTTTTGTCATATCAGAAAAATCAATAATAGATTCTAGTTCTTCTACAAAACTAGGTATTGTTAATATATTTGCCGCCATTTCGTCTATGATTTTTTGAGTTTTTAACCATTGTAAAGTTTCTTCTAATGATTTTAAAGTTTCTCCTGGAAGTCCTATAATCATATTAGTTGTAATCCATACTTTTGAAGACTTTTCTCTAAGAATAGTTAATAGTTCTTTTGCGTGTTCTGCGTTTTTTCCTATTCTTTTTGCAGCTTCTTTATTATACGTTTCTATTCCAAACCATCCTGCTATAAAACCGGATTCTAACATAGCGTCCATCATGTCTAAGTTTTTATAAAAAACATCTATTCTTGCGTAGGTTGTGTACTCTATTTTGAAAGGGAGAGTCGCAACCATATCTGCAAAATCCATAACAAAATCTTTTCTATCGTTAAAACAATCAGAAGTAAAATGGTAATGAGTTACTCCAAGTTTTTCATAATTTTCTGTAAATTCTTCT
>Ga0209992_10003912_pt1 | contig 12126 bp, 14 predicted proteins | sample 2SBtaG_2_FD_182564 | JGI IMG/M metagenome (GOLD analysis project Ga0209992, IMG submission 182564) | Deep subsurface microbial communities from Kolumbo volcano to uncover new lineages of life (NeLLi) - 2SBTROV12_ACTIVE470 metaG (SPAdes)... | ecosystem: Environmental > Aquatic > Marine >... | reverse complement strand
GCGTATTGAGAAGCGAGGTCGTTAGAGGCTTGCTCTTGAGCAGCTGCCTGCGCTTTTGCGGCTCTAGACTGAGCCACTACTTGCGCTACGCCAGAGCCCACAGAAGAGGCTACCGATAAAGCGGTTAGCATAGGTGGTGGAATGCACATATTAAAGTTTGTCTCTTGTTATGGTAAATTTACGGAAAGATTCTCCGTTGATAATTAAAGGGGCGCTGAGCGTTGCTCCGCACCATTCAAGCCACTTAAGGCATATAAAGTTTTCTGCGTGTATGTAGTTTGATACTTGACCATATAATTCAGTTAAGGCCCATACCCATTTACGACAATGCTTAAGAAAGTCTTTGGAGTAAGCGTCAACTTCAGGAGAGCCTAGCATCCAGATATAAGGGTCTTTAGGTCTTCCTGCCCCGAAAATAGCCATGACGTTACCGTGGTTGGTGACAACGGTTAGCGTTATGTCATCTTCGGTAAACGCCTTATTCAAGGCGTTTTCAGGTGTGCTTTTGAAGCAAGCAACCTCGACCTTATCCATATCCCTGAGATTCTCCTTAAGCTCTTTTATGTGAGCTTCTGTAGTGACTCTTATAGAATGACCTTCTGGAGTAGTCTCAACGACGCTATCCATACCTTCTGGAACGCTGATGAACAAAGGATTCAAATTCCGCGCTTTGAAGATTGCAGGGTAGAGCACTAGAGTTTTCTACCGTGATTTCTGTTTTTTCCGGGTTAGTGAAAACAGGGAATCTGAACTCCGCGCTTTCCAAGGGGAGAGTTCCAATAGTAGACGAACCCACTATAACAGAATTATAGGCCACTTCTGATGTGTCTCTTAGATAGGGAGTAACCTTAACAACGAAATGAACCGTCTCGTTGAAGAATAGCGTTCCGTTGCGAATCATCATTCTACCTGAGTTGGTAGGTGTCTTTCCTTTTTCAGAAGGCTGGGTAAACAGCTGTTCCGAAAAGGTGTATTTCATTGTGTATGGTATACCTACATAGAAAGGACCAGAAACCCCAGCGGGGAGCGCGTCGTCCTTAAACTTAACAATGGTTTTCCCTGTATCACCCCCGGTGCCGTCTACTGTCGTGGTCCCTTGGACAAGCAAGCCGTCCTTGGTATACACTTCTATAGTCTCTGAAGCGTCTAGCTTGTAATCGAGAACAAGCCTTGGATAACCCAGACTGGTGTCTGCTGTCAGAAACTCTACACGTTGGTCAAGGTGTGTGTTGTAGCCTTCAGGGTCTCTATACTTGTTTTCCAGAGGAAGCTTCAAAAGAAGCGTTTGTCCGCTGGGGTCTAGGATGTCAAATAGGTTGTCTCCAAAGGTGGATTCTTCGTCGGTCTTTACTATGTATAAGTCAGAATCAACAAAACCTATACCCCTGATATTCCCTCCCATAGTGAACTTACTCCATGAGCTGAGGACTTTCTCCTTATTAGCAAAGAAATACTTATAGATGTAGATGTCATTGCCGTCAGTCAGCGCCAAGATTTCGTCAGCGCTTGAGGCTGTCATGGCTGTAATGTTTTTGGGGATATACTGAGGAACGTGAGCCGTAACTTCGTTAGCTTCGTATACGTCAGTGCTACCTGATACAGCATATTCGTTAAGTCCTGTGAAGTCTCCCCTTTGGAAAGGAAAATAAATATAAGACCCCACCGTCAAAGGAGGAACGCTACTACTGTAGTCAAACTCTGTAAGGGGGTTAACAGCAACGGTCTTGGGAGTCAGTAAGTCCCCTCCTCGTAACGAGAACTGACCATAATCAGAAAAGAGAATAAGGTTCTCTTGGAAGGCTACAGCCTCCCTTAAGTTAATGACGGAAGAAGAAGCTATGTTAACGTCAATGGGGTCCCCGTCTAGCAGGGATACAACCGAAGTCCTGTAGAAGTTGTAACTCTGGATGTCGTTTACGCTATTATAGCTCCCAAACTTGACTTCGCTAAGACTAATGGAAGGACCACTAAGAAACCCTAATCGGCCTTTGAATTGGAACATTCCGTCAATTTTAGAGCCAACAAAAGACGGGTCAGGGTTTGTATCTGCGTCCCCGCACTTAACAGGGTCCAAGGGAATATGAGAAAGCTCAAACGTGTTTTCTGCGGTGCTCTTAAGCACAAGGGGCATTGTGTTCTGGTTGATGCGGTTTTCCACTTCTGGACCCATTGTTTCCTGCCAATAACCCTTACCTATAGTTCCGTCTAAAGTGGACTCATCTGAAGCGTCCACCACAAACTCAACATAGCGGTCGTCTGTAGCTTCATCAGCGTCCCCTGCTACTTTAACCTTAAAGCGGTGAGGAGATACGTTTGGAAGGTCTACGACAGATTTAACGCTTTGATGAATTACTCCCACAGCTTCTCCATTAAGGCTGTCTATAGGAGAAATAATGAAATCTTTAGTGCATTCTATTGTCCCCAGCAACGGGTGAGGCAAGGTGCAGGTAAAGTCTGTGTCGGTGCCTACAGGGTGGGAACCTGAGGTCGCATCGGCTGGGTCGTTTAAAGCTTGGTTTGTGCCTACTGGGGTGACGCCTTGAGAATCGGCTACATCCCCTGAGCCGGTACCAAAAAGCGTTTCTAAGATGACCTCAGCGTTCGCGTTTTGCGCCTTGTTGTAGAAAAAGTCACCAGCCTTTTCCTGACTAGGACCAGAAAAAATAAAGCTCTGCAAAGGAGTCGAGTCGAGAAACCCCCCGGTAGCTTGTTTCTTCGTGACTTCTACCCCGTATTTCTTTGAGAAGTCCCCTTGGCGGATAAACACTAAAGCCTTCTTATCCAGCTCTTTTGTTTTAGTGATGTCTTTCTCGACCGTCTTTTTAGTGTTCAACACGTAAGTAACGTCCCCCGTGGTGAGCATTTTGATGTCATCCTTCGGCGTAGTGGCCCCAGAGTCTCCTTGGGCTATGTAATGTGAATCTCCTAGAGATAACAAAGAAGCCCCAGCTAGCGTCCATTCTACGCTAGACTGCAAGCCGCCAGAGCCAGCAATACCTAGCCCTACGTTGTTTGAGGAACTAGTGTCGCCTTGCCCTCCTGAAAGGAGGAAGGCGTAAGGGTCAGTAACGGTGAAGACTACTTGTTTTTTATCCGCATCAGCTCCGACAGAAATCAAAGAGTATTCTGTATCAGAAGCATTACGCCCTGATACTACCGCAGCATTCTGCCCAGTAAGCCTAGAGTCTCCAGCTTGGACGACTACAGGAACTTCCTGAGACAAAGTAACGATTAGGTTCTGAGTGTCATGTCTGGAGGAACTATCGAGCAAACTTGGGTTAGTCCATTCAGCGCTAATTACAGTGCCTCTGTATCGCTCTGATATGGTGGCTTGTTGTCCGGTGGAAAGGTTGAAAGCGCATGCCGTCTTATTCTGGTCTCCGTGAATAATAACCACATACCTTTCATTGGAATCCCTCTCAATGAAATGCACCTTCGCGCCTTCCTCTAGTATCCCGTCAAGAATACGCTTAACAAACTGCGTAGAGGGTCTTTTCTGTAACCCGTCAATTACGCTGCTTAAAGCGTTTTCTTGAACGTCACACTGACCAGCATATCGAATAGAGTCAGGCTGCTGAGAAACCCCTTGAATAAGGTTACTCACCGAAGTGTTAATGAGCGGCATTATCTTATGTTATATTTACGACGCACACCTAAACGGTATTGAACGTCTTGGCTGTCGAAAATGGTTCTGTCAGAAGACTGTGAGTCTAGCTCTTGAAGTCTAGCCCTTGCTTGCATCTCATCGACTGCGATAAGGGACTCAAGCTCCCGGCTTCCTACAATTCTTCCTTGGAAAATCCTAGAGGCCCTGAGGGTGATGTAGCGCTTAGCTACTTCAGGTAAATCCGACCAGACCAGCTCTTCCGTCAGGTCTACCTTAACTGAAGAAGTAAAAGTAAAGGTCCTGTCTTTGCGATTATACAAAAACGAACCACGTTGAACGTAGTCGTCTGTATTATCCACGGCGTCTACAAACAGCGTCTTCGCCGGAAGAGGGATTTTGTTATCAGCATCTGGAGAAATGGAATGGTCAGTCACTGTATTGAAGTGCCATTCCTCAGTCTGAACTTCTCTAGCGATTTCACGCAGCGTGGTGAGAGCCACATTAGCGGATACTGGCAAAGCTTCTGAATTTGCTATGCTGTTAATGGGCGCTTCACCAATATGTCCTAGCATTTGGTTTACGCTTTCGAGTTCTGTAGTAAGAGCCATAGTTTATCCGCAGCGCCACTTTCTTAAAGCCAGCGCTTTTCTAGTTGGTTTGCCGTTCTTTCTCATTGGACCTTTTACGCCTTTCATTCTGGCACAAAAAGACTTTTTTCTAGCTGCTTGTTTTCCTTTCGGGTTTTTAGAAGTCACGGGCGCTTTAAGGTTAGAACCCGTTTTACGATTATAATACTCACGCCCCTTTTGATTAAGACCACCAGTCTTAGACTTGTGTTCAACTCTGAGGTTTGCTCGCTTTTTTGCAGCCATAAAAAAAAAGGGGGTCTCCGCAGAATAAACTACGAAGACCCCCTCAAGGGTTATTTATTGTCGGTTAGCTAGTAACCATGACAGCCGCGTCAGGACGCAAGATTCCGTGACCCATTGCATACTTAGCCAACATGAGCGTTGACTGCTTAGGCATTGAGTATTCGGACTCAACAGCGAGGTCGAGCAACTTAACAGTTCCAATAGCGGACTTGTGTCCAGCAATGAACTTAAGGTTGGCAAGAGTCGCATCAAGGTAACCAGTTGTTTCTGATGTTCCTTGGGCGTCATCCCACGGGTTGTTAGCAGATTTCGAGTCGTCGCCGTCAACAGCAGCAATAGCGATGTCGCTAATATGCGGGGAGCTGAAGACTTTGATTCCAAGAATCTCTGGGATTTTACCAGAGGCTACGCTACCGCTACCACCGAAGTCCCTGTTAATAGCGAGGCTTTCGCTACCAGTGAGACGGTAGTAAAGCTCAGGCGTCAGGACAGCGAAGCGGTCCTCACTTGGGACGTGCTTCTCATCCAGAGACTGCGCGATAACTTGGAACACTTCGACGATACGGGCGGCAGTAGACACGTCAGCAGGAACGCCGGAAGCGCCGCCTCCCAAGTCAATAACATTACCTTCTCCAGCATCTGGGTTGGAGCGAGCAGCGTTATTAACAGCAGAAGCTGCACAGAACGTCCGCATAGTCGCAAGGTCGAAACGCTTAGCAAGCGCACGTCCAAGCTCGGTCGTATAGGTGGACCTCACATCGTAGTGATTCTTGAGTTCGTCAATCTGAGCTACGGAAGTAGCCGCGATAAGAACGTCATCAATACTGATAACACGCTCACGATGCTTGATTGCCGAAGTGTAACCTGTGGCGGTATCTTCAAACACATCATCACCGGGAGTGTGGTATTTTGCTGTCGCAATACCCGTCACTGGGAACTGCGCCGACTTACCGCTCGAAATAGTCCGAACGGTGTGAAGCTCTTTCATGACGTTCGACTCTTCAAATGCGTTAAGCACTTCATTAGCGAACACCTTGAGGAAAAGAGCGTTTGTATCCGAGCCGAGCCCGTTTTCTCCTCTTCCAAGTCTGGAAGGTACAATTTGGCCATTAGCCATAGTTAATTATCCTTTCTTAAATTAAGGGTTGAATTGAATTACAGTTTCAAGTCGTTCTTTTCTCGTTGTTGGCTCTCAAGCGTTATCCTTGCGGGCGCTCAGGCTACTAATCCGTTACTTTTCGACAGGAAATTCTTTATACCTCTAGCGTATACTTGCGCTAGGAGGCTGCGGGAGGTAGAGAACATTCTCCACTCTCGTTCATTAGAGCCAAAGAAAGGCTCACATATAACAGCAGGGCACTTGGTTTTTACCAAGAAGCCTCCACCCCGCGAAAATCTTTGCATGGGCTTTATGCCCCTATTCTTCGTGTTGTATTCTACAATAACTTCTCTCTGAAGCATTGTAGCTAGTCGTTTCCCTTGTGTTGAGCTGTGGTAGTAAAGCATCTCACAGCCTGATGCTGTAGGAGACGCTGAGTTAAAATGCAGCTCTATAGCCACAGTGACTTTGTCCTCTGCCATCTTGCGCGATACCCAACGCATAGCGCTGCCGTAGCTGCTACCCTCATAGTCATCATACAAAATAGATGAAATACCTTCGTCATACAGATGCTTTTTTAAGAGCGCCCCTATACGCACGTTGTAGAGCCATTCATTTACTCCAGTCACACTGAGCGCTCCTGCGTCGTTAGGTCTGGAGTGACCAACACAAATGCCAACAATATCACCGGGACTCAAGGTCGTTGGCGTATCGGAGGATTTCAGCGATTGTTTCTTTTTCTTCAGGAGAGAAAGAATGCTGTTCCAACTTTTGAATAAAGCCCGGAATTTCACTCTTCTTAATCGTCGTCGTGCACCCAACGATTGATAAACTTATCGTTGCGCTTATGGCGGCGAGCTTTATACGCTTTAAAGTATTCATCCCTGACCTTGAAGAACATGTCTGCCAGCTTAGGGAACTGAATCAATAAACTGACAACCAGTTTAACCATTACTTCTTCTTCTTCTTACCTTTTTTAGGGCGTCGAATTACTAGTTTAGAATAACCGCTCATTTGCTCTTAGCTTTTCCGATGTTCAGGGCGAGCCAGCTCACCACTTTAGCTGCGCGAGCGACCCACTTGTTGTCGCTCTCGTTGGGGGTCATTGTGGCTACGAGACTGGCGACAGTCACGATACCCGTAAGGATACCAATGACTTCGCCTTTGTTCTCGCTGAGCCATGTAAGTGCTTCAGCCATAATTAGTTTACGTTAATGTCGAGGCTACCTGCTGGTTCTACGCTCACTCCACCCCAAGGGGTAGAAACAGCGCAAGACGTAAGAGCTACGCTCAGGACTGCGATGGATAATATAATGAACTTCATAATTTTAGATATTGGATATAGCTAATCTGCGCTCGACCTCAGCTCTAAATGCTGGGTCGGTCGCGTACTTTTTACTGCCAGAAGCATCTCGTTCGGCCATTGCTGCCAGAACTTGTGCGCGGCTGTCGAAAGGTTTACTACTGGACCCTTGAGTCCTGCCTTGTAGTAGGGCTGGATTGGTTCCGTTAGCGGCGTCGTGCTTAGCTTTAAGCCAATCAATAGCTAACGTAGCTTGTTCTTTAGTTCCTGATTCAAGGGCGGCGTTATATGCGTCAAGCTGTGTTTCTGAAAGAGCTTCAGATGCCCATTCAGCCATTTCGGCGTAAGCTTCGTGACCGCCAGCTACATCCATAAGAGCGTTTTCTTCCGAAGATTGTAGAGCGTTCTGCCCTTCAATATAAGAATCAACTAGCTCACGGCTTAACCCTGATTGCGCTAAGGACTCATAAGTAGAATCACTTAGAGCGCCTTTTTCCTGCCATTCAGTGGTTGCGGACTGGATTGCTTCAGTTTGCCCTTCTTGGCTTTCATCAGGAGCTTCTGTTGGTGGGAGGTCTTCTGCCTCGCTAGTATCCGTATTTGAGCCAAGTTTTGACTCAAGGTTGTTATAGGCCTGTGCCAAGTCTTCGGGAGACTTAAACTTTTCAGGTAACCATTCAGGGCGGTCGCTTCCCAATTCCTCTGGGGGAAGGTTGGCGGCTTCTTCTTCAAGGGTTACTTGCTCAGTTTCTGTTGGGTCGTTGATTTCGTATGATTCAGCCATGTTGTATTACTCCTCTGCTACTGCGGCTTCCTCCGGGGACTCAGCCATAGCATCACGCGCTACTCCGCCTAGAGCTGCTACTCCTTGAGGAGCGGCTTTTTCCGCCATAGCCATCATCTGCGCTTGTTGCATTTCTTGTTGTATTTGTTCTTGTGTCTTAATGAGCCCTTGGGTTTTGATGCCAAGACTAGTAGCTCTCCGCTTAAAATATTCCTCTACGTTAACGTGTTGCCCGATAGCTTCTGGACCTACTACTTGAGCAGCCCCAGCTAAAAACAAGTCTAGTTTTTGTAGGTCGTTTCCGCGCCCTAGCGCTTCAATGCCTGTAATAATTACAGGTTTCACTAGGTCTTTTGGTAGTTTAGGGAGCTGTTTTTTACGGCTCATTACCTCCATGACGCGAAGAACCATAGGAAGCTGTAGCTCATTACTAAGAAGCGAATAAAGACCACCTAAAGAAGACTCAAGCTCCATAGTGAGCATCCTGATTTCTTCAGCGGTAACACGCTCAGCGTTACGAACTACACCTGACGTAAGAAGAAAGGCATGACCTAAACGGTCCTTAATAGCGCTGATTGTTTCGGAAGCGATGCGGAAATCGTTAAACTTGTCCAACTGAAGAACAGAGACATCGGCTGCATTACCTTGAGTAATAGCCCCGTTAGGACTTTCAGCCAACGTCTTTGCTCTGGTGGTTCCGTTAGGATTAACCAAGAACAACACTTTTGCAGCAGCGGCAGAACCTTCAACAATAGCTTGAGTAAGTTTCTCAAGACTGATGAGGTCTCCCATATACTCTTCCACATATCCCCTTCCGTAGTCCTCGCCATCAATCTTGGAAAACCTAAGGGGGATGTAAGGCATTCTATCTTTCTTAAAGGTGCCTTCAGAGCCGGAGACAATAGTCCCTTTAATTTCCTGATGGACAACCCATTCATTCCCGTGAAGACAAACGGAAGTAAACAACTCGCAGTCTTTATCCGGTGAATCTGATTCAGTGTAACCAGCAGCGGCTTTTAACTCATCGCTTAGCGTGGCGTAAGATAGAGTTTCTTTAGTAATTATTTTAACGGGGTTTCCCATTGGGTCCCTCTGAACAACGAAGCGGTCTAAATGGAAGACTCTAAGTCCTCCTTCTTCTGGTAAATAAAGAAGAGAGTTACCTGTAACTACAAGATGCTTAAGAGCTTCATGGACTCCTACTCTATAGGACTGTCTACTTACCTCCTCCATTACGGATTCCTCTACTTGTTGTAGGGCGGACTCCATCTCGCTAAGCATTTCTTCAGTAGCGCCTTCTTGTCTGAGGATGTTTTCGTCAAAGTTAAGACGGAAGAATGGGGCATTAGGAGCCAGTAAGGCTAGTAGTAACTTTGAAGCTAAATTGTTGACTCCTCTTGCTCCAATGCCCTGAAAGGGTGTATTAAGGCGTGAGTGAGAATTGTGTCCCTCTTCAGGCATTAAGTAAGGAAGAGTCAGCTGCGCTGCGTCTCTAGCTCTGTCTAAAAAAGTTCTCCTATCCCCTTCAAGAGAGATGTATTGCGCTTCTGCTGATGTGGGGTTCATAAGTTATTCGTGTCGTATAGCTCTACATCATCAGCGTTCATTTCATCCCAATCCCCGTTATTCAACTCAACTTTCATTTCCGCTTTGGTCAAAGCTGAATACCCTTCTAAAAAGGTAGGAGTGTCTCCTTCATACTTAACGAACGTCTTAGTTCCGTCTAACGAATAGCGTAAGGTGTCTTCGCTTGTTTCTTTAACTTCAGAGAAATCAATATCAACAACCTTGTCGGCGTCTAAAAGCACGTATTTAGTCATGTTAAGAGGGAACTACTTCTTGGATTGTAGGTGAGTTATGGAGAGTGGCATCAAACCCACCGCCCGTTGCATCAGTTATTGTGGAGCCTGTGCCCCCGTCGTTATCGCCCATTCGCCACCAACTAAACAAGCTAGAGGAACCAGCATAATCACCTGAATCCTGTGCCAAGTTAATAGGAACGCCGCTGTTATACATAGCTACAACGGCATCGTCATCAAGCTGTGAATTGTGGATACTTACTTCGTCAATAGAAGCGTCTGTATAGCGTGTGCTGTAACGACGCCCTATTTCAAAGTTCCGGGCACCACTTGGATTCTTAGTATTGTCAGACATCTGCGTGCCAGTATAGGCCGCGACGCCATTAACATATGTTTTGCGCCCGCCGCTTCCGTTAGTAGCGACTACATGGAGCCACCTTCCATCGGCTGCATCCGACAGACTAAGGCTTGAGCTGCCAATCATAGAGGCATTACCAACATACCCAACGGGCTTCCATGTTGACCCTGACTTTAGCATTCCAACGTAGAAGTAACCATTGTGGTAATACACTCCCGCAATTACATAAACTCCAAAACTAGGCAATACTTCACCAACCCTAACCCACGCCGAAAGAGTGCAACCGCTATGAACAAAGTCTAGGGTAGAGGCTCCGACTGTAGCTTCAGCGTAATCATTCGACCCGTCAAAATCCACCGAGTAGGTGTTGGAGTAGGTAACGGGAGGATTCTTAAAGAGGTCCTGCGTCAACCCACGGGTTAGCGACTTGGTAAGGCCAGCGGTTTTAGGCATACTTTAGGCTGTTTTTTCGTAAATGGGGAGCACAACAACATGATACTCTTCTGAGCCCCCTCCATCAAAGTTGACGCGCAAAGACGTTGCACCTGTAGTGAAAAGAGTTTGCCCGTTAGCGGTAAATTCTGCGTCAGAGCCTAGGCTTTGCCAGTTAGCTGGTTCGTTACCCGCAGAAACATCATGCTCTAGGGTCACTTTTGTAGCGGAAAAAGAAGCATCAGAGACAACAGAATAAAGTCCTGTGCCTCCGTGCCAGCTGAAGGCTGCTGTATCAACAGCAGAGATTAAGGTAGATATTCCTTCCATAATTTTTTTTTGTTAAATAGTTCTAGCGCCCGCTCCTTGTGCTCCCGTTCTAGGGGTTGTTCTGTTAATTACGAGAGCGCGGTTACCCCCTTGTCTGTTAGTCCTACGGCGTTGGTTCTGAGTAGGCTGCTGTATAGCGCCTACACGTGGCATCGCCGGGGGAGCGGGTGGCGGTGAAGGGCGTGGGGGTGGGATGTTTGGTCCTCCTAAGCACATTTTAAATATCAGGGATTGATGTTAATGAGTTCTCTACTTGCTCTTCAAATTTGAGTAAGAGAAACCGTATAACAGACCTCTGCCCATAATGGTAGTCTAACTCTCGTATATCAACTCCGGGGCCAAAGTCTTGCTGTGGGAATCTTTCCTCTAAAGACTCAAGTAATTCTTTTGCAAGAAGCGGGAAAATGTTTTCCTGTGTCATATATGCCTTGTCTTATTTCTGAGGGGTCCAGAGGGTAATCTCCTTTGTCTTCTCGTTATAGTCTTTGTCGTGAAGAATATAGGCTAAACGAGCAGTTAACAGAGCATCGTCTTCTGTCATCCCTGCTTTCTCATAGGCTCCAACCACGGTCTCCCATGTGTAGCCCTTCTTGTCCATGAGCTTTCTAGCTGTCACTTCCCCGATGCCCTTGACGCCCATGTATCCGTCAGCGGAGTCTCCGGCTAACGTCTGGACTAGGTGGAAGGCAGAGGCGTCTTGAGGGCTGGTCATCTTTTTTACGTCCTTCAGGGGATTATACCAAGCAATAGGAAGAGTCCCGAAGTCTTTGTCTCCAGATACCGCTACTGTTTTTGTAGGGTTTCTAGTGCATAGGATTCCTATTAAGTCGTCGGCTTCCATGTTCTCAGCAGTGACCCCATTGTATTTACATTGTATCCATTCCACTAGCCACCGAAGACCTAGCGGTTTTCGTTTGTCTTTGCGGTTGGCTTTATACTCAGGGAACAATTCTAAACGGAAATTCTCCCTTGGAGAGAATACTGGTAGGATGTTGTCTGACCTTAGAGTCTTGCTCAGGTTGTCAAAGAACCTGTCCACCTCTGACTTCATCTCAGTCTCAGAGGACATGAGGGTCCAGTGGTCGTCGTCCCACTTAGTCTCATACTCACTGGCAAACGCAGCCCGATAGGCAAGCATATCGCCATCAACTACTAGCAGCGTGTCTTCCATTAGTGTGTCTCCTTCCAGTTAGCGCCCACATTATACTCACCGTCGAGCGGGCAGCGGACCCCTAGAGTCTCCCCGGCTTTCTTAATACTGTCCACGAACAGCTGTCCAAGCTCTTCGGCCCGGTCAGGGTCACAAGAGAACTGAACCTCATCATGCACGTTGCAGTGCATCTTGTAATCGTCAGCTACTTTCACGAACTCGTTAAGAGCTTGCTTCATAATTACCGCTGCTGCTGATTGGCACAGCAGGTTAAGAGCTGAGAACGCTTTACGAGCTGGGAGGACTCGCCCGTCAAGCCCAGTCAGAGTCCCACTGTTGGTAACCTTGCGCTCCACGGTCTCCATCAAAGTCCTAACAGCAGGTATCTTACG
>Ga0209992_10003906_pt1 | contig 12140 bp, 12 predicted proteins | sample 2SBtaG_2_FD_182564 | JGI IMG/M metagenome (GOLD analysis project Ga0209992, IMG submission 182564) | Deep subsurface microbial communities from Kolumbo volcano to uncover new lineages of life (NeLLi) - 2SBTROV12_ACTIVE470 metaG (SPAdes)... | ecosystem: Environmental > Aquatic > Marine >... | reverse complement strand
CCTCTAAACTACCCGTTGTGGTTGTACCCGTGATAGTGAATGTGTTTACATGGTCAGTATGTCGCTTCAGGTAAAACTTTTGATTGAAAGACGGACCTGCAGGAGTATATGAAGTATTACTACCTGCTGTTAAATGATCTTTCAATGTCATAGTAACTAATTCATTGTAGGCACCTGTACTTTGTGTAGATACACCCGCAATATTTGCCTTTGCATAATTCTCATTCCATGTTCCAGCTTCTGTTACAACAGAACCACCCCAAGCAACGGCGTTACCAAAAGGAGTATCATCATTTGGAGTAGAATACGGACCCATATCATCATTAATATCTACTAACTCTCCATCTACTCTTGATCTAACTACATAATAATCTTTAACATAAGTACTGAATGTATTACTACCTTGTGTTTGAGTTGTACCTTCTAAACTAGTTAAATTAATACTATAAGTTTCTCCAAGATCTGTGGCTTTAATTCCAAAATAAGAAGTATTTGGTTCACTAAGACCTAAAGCTCCATTTACTGTTTCATAAGCCGGTAAATCAAATTTCCTAAATATAGTTTTTATATCTCTTGCACCATAACATATCAATCTTTGTTTTGCAAGGTTTTCACATATTTCAGCAAGTGAATAATTTGCACCTATAATAGATGCTTCCATTAATATTTCATTTTCATCTTCCAATAAAAGATTATTACCCGTACCCTGATCTTCTAATTGAATATAAAGAGCATAATCCACGGCAGTGAACTTTTCACATAATGCATTTAATCTACTCTCAGAAAATTCTCTTATCAATGTAACAGAACTAAGAATCCCATTCCTCGCAGACAAATGCGTAGCAGGACTATCAATCAATTCCTGTTTAAGTTCAGCTATTTTTTTATCAATTGCTCCTGCCATTGTATTCCTATGATAAAGGTCCTGAAAATGGTATTGGTGGCGCTCCTGGAATTAATCCACTCACTACCCACGTTTTTGTCCATGTATCTAAAATGGATGCTAACTCCTTCGAAAAATTTACACCTGAAGCTCCATATCCAGAATATAATTGTATTAATTCCGGCGTATGTGAAGGTGATACCGCCGGTGGCCCTAACTGATTTGCAGACAAAAATGTTGCTGCCATAGTTGTTAATGCTGTTCCTATTTGTGTACCTACCGCGGCGCCAGATGGTAATTGTGAAGCATATACTCCACCTATTGTTAATCCCGCCGGTGCATCTATTACATTTGATGCTGGAAATCCACCCGCGTTCTGTGCCATCATTAAATAATTCTTAAATGCTTTTGCTATATCTTTTCCTGGCTTCATTGGATCAGGACTATGACCCCCATACGTTGCCATTAATTCACTAAACAATACTGATTTAACTAATGCCATATTATTCAAAGCTCCCACTAACCTTTAGAGATTTCAATAAGGCCAACTTAGCAGTAGCTGGTGGCATTGGTGGTCCAGATGGACCTGTTCCTGTTGGATGAGTATGTTCTGTTATTATGTCTATTAATTCATCTAATATTTCTTTTAATGTTGCAATTAATCCTTGTACCTTTATTTTACCTGAAGACTGTATTGTTACTTCTCCCAATAACCCCTGTAAAGAAGCTGTTCCTTGACTGTCTAATTTCATCGTAGCTAATAAACTGTTCATTTGAGTATATCCTGCTAAAGATTCAAAAAGAACATTTCCTAACAATGAAGATCCTGTAATACCTTCTGTTCCTAAATTAGAAGTTAAAGCTATATCACCAGGAGGTTTCATTTCAATACGTGCTCCAAGACCTTCAAGCCCCAAATCAAATTCTAATCCACCTGAAACTAAATTATCTGTACATTCTATTCCAATCTTACCCAAAGTGGCTGTGGTCTTTTTTGCATAACCTAAACTGATTGATGGTAACACTCCAAATATAGATTCATTTATTGAATCAGTAATATTAAGTGATAAACCCCCACCACTTTGTAAACCTACACTACCTTGAGAATTTAAACTAAAAGATCCAGATTGTATATTATATTTACCACCTACTTTCTTTTTTTCATCCCCTGTTGTTATTTCTGAACCGGAAGAAGATTTCTTTTCAATTATTACTCTGTTTGCACTTAATATAAGTTCCTCTGATGCAGATACATTTATCTTTGCACCTTTTAAATTAATTGCACCCTTTGTATTATTAACATTAAATCTACCACCATTTACTGCAACATTATAATCACCACCAACTTTATCTGTCCTACTACCTTTAATAAAATTTTCTTGTGAACCATCAATTGTCGTATAATCATCAACTTCAATATGTGTAAATCTTGCACCCAAAATAATATTGTAATAATTGTTTACTATTTTGTCAACTTTAATTCCGACAGGATGTATTTCTGTAAATGTGCCTGTTCGATGATACCAATGTAATCTTTCATGATCTGGAGTATCATCCATTTCAATAATATGTCCACTCTCTGTTTGATGGACATGATTATATGGATAAATTGCATTCCACGGGTTTCTAGGTTCAGACCAACTCCTACCATCCGCTGTAGGAATGTTTGATTGTCCATGTCTGATATTTTGTATTTTTTCAAATACAATCCCTGCGACTTTTGGATCACTTTGTGCACTATTTCCACGTATACCTCTAGCCAATCTATTTGTAGTAGGTTCTTTTAAATAATTTGTATTCCTTGTGGGAGATAATGTTGGATCTCCTAAACCCGTATCGGGAAATGTTGAACGTATAGGTTGTTCTACAATTTTAACAGTATATGGTGCATTTTGAGTTCCTAATCCTGTTGAAGTTATTATAGACTTTACATGTACACCATTTGCATAAACAGGTCCTGGGGTAGGTGCTCCCATTGTACCAACCTTAACAAAGTCTGGTGCTTCTGCGGGATCAGGATTAGAATTATGAATAATAGTTGCCGGTGCTCTTGGAACTAAATCGCTATCAGGATTATAAAGTAAATCTCTCGGCCCAATTTCATCATCAACCATAGGATGGCCGGGTTCTGTGCCGGGAGGTTGATCACCCATTATTCTTCTTGGATCTAAAAATCCTTGTCCGCCCGTTGGTGTTCCATCATTATTAATTCCTTTTGCATCTAGTTCAGGAATACCACCAATAGTTCCAAAAAACATAGGTTCTTGTCCAGCTTCACCATCACGATAAAATCCAACAACCCATGTTCCTTCGACTGGACCTAATGGAGTTGTACCTACTCCTGTTTGACTTGCAGAAGTAATTGGTGCAACAGGATACGCCCACGGCAAACCAACTGTTGGTTGATCATTCTTATCTTCTGAATGCCATCCTAATATTCTAATTTTACATCTACCTAGATAAAGAGGATCGTGGCGGTCTTCGACAACTCCTTGCCACCAAACAAACCCCTCTTTCCCCATAAAATATGACATATAATTATCCCCTAAATTGTCTCATCACCACTTAAAACTAATGCATCGGCTTCAGCCTGTTGTTCAACTGGCGCACTTCTATCTTTACCTACAGCTTCTTTTAATGAATCTTTTATTGCTTCAAATTCTATCTCATATTTTTCTTTATTGAAATGATGTCGTAATTTAGTAATTAAATAATAACCACTTAAATATGTGTGGTTTTTAGATTGTGTACGTCCATCTCTATCTTCAACATATTGTGTAGGTAATTTAAATTCGATTAAATCTCCTACTGACCTAGTAGATAATCCGGGCGCTCTAATATTCAATTTGATATTATTCATTTGTTGCTGTTGTACCAATCGTGATTGCATCCATTGTTCTACTCTAGTTGGTTGAATATCAGGAGTTCCATTAAATCCCATTTCTCCATGAACCCCTTGTGATCCTATAGGTTCTTTAAATATATTATCATGATTAAAATTGGTAGGATAGAATGCCAACTTTGCATCAGGTGATCCTAATGCATCTTGTTTTTCAGTAGCTAATAATCCTTTTCCAAGATGAGTAAAAGAATCACTAAAGTTTTTAGCATCTGAAGCTTGTTTTAAAAATTCTGTCAATACCTCTTGAGCCTGAACATCATCTCGATCTTTGACTCTTTGATTTATCGCAGATTTATGTATCAAATTAAAATCCAATGTATCATATCTCATTCTAACTAAATCATGTGTTAGTAATCTATTTGAATACATTCCTCTTTGTAAATTTTGTAAAACATCAAAATTAGAAGAAAATGCATATTCATCAACAGCTGTCATTTCTACTGCAATATTTTTAGCTTCATTAGATTGAGCGCCCAATCGTTTAGGTTGAACTACATAAGTTTCTTTAACAGGATTTTGTGGTTGAGTATACTCTAATTCTGCTGGTGAACCAGGCGCCCCCGCTACTGTACGATATCCTAGACCACCACCGGCCATAAGAGTTTCTATAGAAATAAAAAAGAATCCCCTTACATTTTCATAAAAAACAAAACTAGACCCCATCGCGTGTTTACCCGCAGATACTGCTCTTGTTGCTAAAAAATTAAACGCTCTAAATGGAGTTTGATTTGGTATAATTACATCTGTAAGGTTTTTAGTGGGTTCAACAAAGATTGGTTTAGCATCTGCAGCTCTACCTTCTTTAAAAAATCCTTTATAAAGTCTTTTAACTATATCAGATATTTTACTTGGTTTAAAATCGGCTGGATCTAATGCAGATTTTTTAACTTTTTGTTTTAAATTTATAATAGCTTCTTCAGAAGTTAAAGACAATTGATAAGATAACATTTGATCATTCATTTTAACAATATTATTAACTCTAACCACTCTAAATTTTAGATCAATTTTACCTTCATTTTGACTACCTTCAAATGGACCTGGGAGAGATCCATCAGGAGTTCTTTGTCTTGCAATGCCTTTTGTTTTTACTGAAATGTGTATAGTTTCTTCACCAATAATAGGAAGACTTTCCAATAATCCTACACCATCTATTATAGTTATGTTTGCGGTAAGATAATTTTGAAAGAGATCTTCATAGATATTAAAATCAGACCATGCCGCCTTCAAATCAATATAACCTTTTTTATGGGGAGAAGTAATGTTAAGTTTTTGAAGTTCATAATCGCCAGGAAATGAGGGGAGTTGTCCCTGTACTGGGTTCTTTAAAAATTCAGACTTAGTTCCATGATCTGTAGTTTCTGGAGTAACACCTTGTCCAGCTTTCCTCCGATCAAAAACTGTAAAGCCGTGTGGTCCGTTTGCCATTATTCAAGTTTCTCCGCATGTTCAGAAAGTATGTCTGCAACATATTTCCTATCAATTAATTTAATATCACGTTTAGCTTCATTTTTAGTTACTTCCCAATCATAATGATATACAATATTTCGATCTGCTGCATCAAGTGCATTATATGATGTTACATCAACTTCAATTTTTTTCTCAGGAATTGGTTCAGATACTCCAGTCGCTTCTACTCTTGTTCTGATAATTTGTTCATAATGATGTACATTATTTTGTGCGTAATTAAGAGAACCATATTTGTCTATAATATAATTTCCAAATTCCCTAGAATTCAATGGCCAATCAAAAATAGGATCTTGCATATCATTAATCAAAAAAATTAACCATGTGTATTTTACATCACCATAAATTTTAAATGCAGTTATATCAGGACGTTCTGATTCTGGAATTGAATAAGGAAAATAACTAATAATATCATTTTGAAGAATACTTTTAATCTTCGCTTTGGTCATTATATTAATGACTGTCTTTGTCTTTATAGGTTTTGCTCCAGAAATATCATAACTTATTTGTGGATAATGCATAAAATATTCTGACATAGTTAATATCTCCTTTTACATTCCTTGATCTACTTTTTCTCTGTACATTATATCTACTTCCATAAAAGAAAGTTTCATTCCTATGGTTACGGGGTATTGTGTTCCATCAAAAAATAGAGGGACATTTTCTGTATCAAAATTTAATTCACAACCAGTTAATACAGATTTTCCTATATTAAACATAGGATTGTCAGGCCCATCAGGTAGAGGATGACCATTAATATAAAACGTAATTGTAAATGTATCAGGATATCCAAATAACATTGAAGGCGCAGTTTGACTATCTCCACCCGCATGAGAAGGTAACATAGACTTTTTAAATGCATTTGCAATTTTCAAACATTGTTTAGATTCATTCTCATTTTGTGGATTCATTTGAAAAGGGAAGTCAAATGTTCTCATATCAGTAGGACCTTTATATGCTGCTACTGTAAAAGGATTAAGTACGGCGCCTTGTGCACGTTCCATTATAGCTTTTCCACCTTCTCCCATCTTTGTTCCACCTTTAAGCATCAATACAGTATTCATCTCACTTTGTAGACCCGCGGCTGTAGCTCCCATTACACCCTTAAATGCATCTAAACTAAATCCTTCATTTGAATTCACTGCTTTTTCTACTTGTTTAGCAGTATCTGCTGCAGCTGAACCAAGTCCACCCAATTGTACCGATTCGTAATCTGATTTATAAGTAGTATTTAATGCTCCGCCAGGAATATACATTGCGACATTAAGTGTTACTCTTTGAGATTTAAAATCTGTCGCTTCAAACATCATATAATTATCTATATCATCATATCCCCCACCAATAGTCAAAGGATATTGTAAATTGACTGGACCTGGATTAGGCGGTGCTTCCGGTGGCGGATTCAATACACTTGGTGGTCCTCCTGCCATTGTTATTCTCCTTTGTTAAGAATTGATTATTTTGAACTATCTATATATTTATATGGCATACAAAGGAAAATTCCGTCCTCAAAATAGAGACAAATATAAAGGCAATGCAAGTGATATTCGATATCGTTCAGGGTGGGAATTAAACTTCATGAAATACCTTGACCGACAACCTGAAGTCTTGCGATGGTCTAGTGAAGAAATCATTGTACCATATAAAAGTCCAATCGATGGTAGATGGCATAGATATTTCCCCGATTTTTGGGTTCAAACCTCTAAAGGTGAGACTCTAATTGAAATTAAACCAAAGAAACAAACCAAACCTCCTAAACCAAACCCCAAACACAAAAGGAGATATCTTAAGGAAGTTAAAACATACGCAATAAATGAGGCCAAATGGAAAGCCGCTGAAATAGTATGTGAAAAGAGAGGATGGAAATGGCAAATCCTAACTGAAGATACTCTCAACAATACTAAATAGTTATACTATGGCTACAACAGAAGAAGAAACTTATTTAGATAAATTAAAAGACGCAATCAGAACCAATCAAGTAACTGCCAGAGCGAGAGCGGCGGGTGATTGGTTTCGTTCAATTGTAAATAGAACAAGAGGTGCGTTTTCTGGGGAAACACCAGAGAAAATTCTTAATAGACAAGGAGATGATGAAGCAAGAGCTCTATTGGGTAGAATGTATTTCTTTTCTTATAATCCTAAGTGGAAGGATAAACTTCCCTGGTATGATACCTTCCCTTTAGTTTTTCCTATTGAGAAATATCCTGATGGTTTTTTAGGATTGAACTTCCATTATCTTAGACCGAAAGATAGAGCCATATTGATGGATCAACTTAAGATATATGCAACTAATAAAAAGTATGATGAAACTACTAGATTAAGATTATCATACGACATGTTAAAAGGTTTTACTAAAATACCAAGAGCAAAACCCACAATACATAGATATCTTTTAAATAAAACTAGATCTAAATTTGTACTTATTAATGCGGATGAATGGGAAGTAGCACTCTTTCTACCAGTAGAGAGATTTAAAAAAGCAAACAAAAAGAAAGTATGGGCACATAGCGGAGGAATGTTTTAATGGCAGCAGCAGCACCACCAAGTGGACCGTCCGATTTCGCGGTTGGCGAATTCATGTCAAAGATAGATGGTAAAGGAAGTTTCGCAAAAAAGAATAGATTTAAGGTAGAGGTCACACCACCACCTAGTCTACAGACTCAAATAGCTCCTGCGGATATTGAATTTCTAATTAAGTCAGTAAGTTTTCCAGGTAGAACTTTTGGGACAACTAATTTGAGGTACGGTGGAAAATATGGTATGGAAGTTCCTTATGAAACAACACCAGGAGAAGCAATAGAAATTTCCTTTCAAGAATCAAACAGTTTTGAAGCTAGGAGATTTTGGCATGATTGGTTACAACATATACAAAGTACCGATGCTTATAATATGAGGTATTATGATTCGTTCAAAGGAACTATTAAAATTTCTATCTATGCTGAATCAGACCGACAAGCTGTAACACCAAAACATAAGGTAACATTAATAGATGCATGGCCTAAAGGAATGGCTAGTATAGCATTAGGCTGGGAAAACGCCGAACTATTAGATTTTGGAGTGGATATTGTATATAAGAAATGGGAAATTGAAATTTAAATGATTAATTTATTATAGGAGAATATTATGGCTTTACCAAAGGTAAATACGCCGACTTATGAATTGAAAATTCCATCTACAGGTGAAAAAATTAAATATAGACCTTTTCTTGTGAAAGAAGAAAAAACATTATTGATGGCAATGGAAAGTGGTTCTACAGAATCAATGTCTAAAGCCATGCAAGATATTATTATATCTTGTAGTGAAGGAAAAGTAAACACTAAAACTCTTGCACCTTTTGATATTGAATATTTCTTTCTTCACCTAAGAGGAAAATCTGTTGGTGAAACTTTAACAGTAAAAGTTCCAAGACCAATAGATTTAAAATGTTGTAAAGATGCAGATGAAGATGATATTTGTGAAATACAAGTTAATATCGATGATATAAAGATAGATACTTCAAAAGCTGGATCTTCAGAAATAGAAGTTACTAAGGATATTGGATTAAAATTGAAATATCCTAATGTTGATCTAGTAAATAAATATGCTATAGCAGGTGAAAACATAACTTCAGAAAATGTTTTTAAATTAATTTCTGAATGTATTGATTATATTTGGGATGGTGAAGAGATTTACAAAGCAAAAGATTCTACTAAAAAAGAATTGGATGATTTTGTTGAATCTCTTAGTTCTGGACAATTTGCTAAAGTAAGACAATTTTTTGAGCAAATGCCAAGATTACAACATGAAATAAATTGGGTATGTCCAAAATGTAAAAAGTTGAAACCCTTATTATTAGCAGGAGTTGATTCTTTTTTCGGATAGGGCTGAGTCACGATTCCCTGGCGAACCATTTCCAAACAAACTTCGCCATGATTCAGCATCACGGGTGGAGTCTAACAGAGTTAAATGAAATGATACCTTTTGAAAGACAAGTATATGTTATATTATTACAAAATTGGGTTAAAGAAGAAAATGATAGAATAAGAAGAGAAAACGCGAAATATAGGTAAAGGAAATCAATGGCCGCTACTTTAGATACGGTAACAGAGAAAATAAAAGAAGCACACGGAGAAAACAAATCAAGGTTTGATCAAGTGATTGCTGGACAAGATGAACAAATTCGAATCCAGAATGCTTCACTTCGTACTCTCCGAACTATGCTTGATATATCAGCCGATGCATTGATGGATGCCAGAGAAGCTGCTAGAGAAGCGGCTAGAATATCTGATGATGATGGGGGTGAAGTCCCAGACGCAAAAGCAGAAGAAGCAAAAGCTGGTGGATTTTTCTCTAAAATGGGAAGAGCTATAATGAATCCTGTGAAGGCATTGGGTTCTGGTATGAAGTCAGCAGGAAAAGGTATTGGAGCTTTTCTAAAAGGTTTATCATCCGGCCTCGCCTCATTTGCTAATCCAATGGTATTAATAGGTGTAACTGTTATGTCTGTTTCACTTCCAATATTTGCCGCAGGATTAGCTGCAGCGTTTAAGGTCTTCTCAATGATTGCCGGTGAAGGTAAAGCATTAGCATTAGTTACTACAATCATCGAATCACTTGGTGAAGCAATCGGAACTATTCTTATGAAAATCTTAGAAGGTTTTGGTAATATGGTCAAAAATATGGGGCCATTTATTACAACTTTCTTTAAAGGAATAGCACACGTAATTAAAGCATTAGAACCAATCATTGTAAGTATATGGCAGATAATAAAAGATATTATTACCGATCCTGTCCTCAATAAAACTATTCAAAAAGTATTAGATGTTCTTGGTATTGCCCTTCAAGAACTTAGTAAGATAATTCAAAAGACAGGTGATGTTATAATATCCATAATGGAAAATATTGGAGGTATAATTGACTCGGTTGGAAATGCAATTTCAGGAATTTTTGAATCTATTGGTACTACTATAGAAACAGTTTTAAATGCTATTGGTGATAATATAGAAAAAGTTGGTAAAACAATAGAAGGTATTATTGGTACAATCGGTGATACTGTTACACAAATAATAGATTCAATAGTTGGAGGAATTGAAAGATTAGCGGGGCTTGATGCTGGTAACATGGGTAAAGTTGGTTTAGCATTAGCAGCACTCGCAGGAGGTCTTGTACTCTTTTCTGCCGGTGCAGCAATTGCTGGCGGGGTGATGCCTTCTTCAGAAGACCTTGACAAAATATCAACTGCAGTTAAAAAGTTTGCAGATCTTGAACCTGGAAATCTTGCACAAGTTGGTGAAGGAATGCAAAAAGTTGGTTTAGGATTAGCTATTTTTGGAGGCGGTAGTAAAGTAGCAGAACTTCTTTTTCCTGAAAAGACTGGAGCATTAGATGCTATTGCAGATTCCGTAAAGAAATTTGGTGCGATTGATGGATCAAACTTTGCACTAGTTGGTGATGGAATGAAGAAGTTAGGGGTAGGGTTAATGGCTTTTGGTGGCGGTTCTTTTATTGGAGATCTTGCTGAAGGGTTTGGAAAATTAGTAGGCGCATCCGATCCTGTTGATAAATTTAAAAGATTTGCTGAAATCGATGGACCCGCTTTACAAGGTGCAGCTGTTGGTATTACTGTACTTGCTAAAGCTATGAATGTATTAGGAGATGCAGATATAGAAAAGACCGCTGAAGCACTTGATGATTTTATGGATGAAATTGATATGGATAAACTGAAAGAATTTTCTAAGGCTACAGAGGGAATGATGACAGGTAAAATGTTAGCGGAATTACAAATACAAGCCAATCAAGCAAGAGGCGCAGGAACTAATTTAATTGTAAATAACAATACCACACAACTAAATCAAAATGGAAGTACAATAATTCCTGCACCTAAAGTAGAGCCAGGGACAAAAGAGGCAACCTATAATTAACCTTTATAATAACCATCTGACAAATAATATATCCACGCATCTACCAAATCGGGTGAACCCCAACAGGCTACAGATAATACTATAATTATCACTAAAAACCAAAATCCATACATAGTTTTCACTGCCTCACTAGTCATTAATCTTGCTCAGCTAATTTTGCAAAGTAAGAGTATTCATTGTCATCTCCTGCAGTTTCGGCTGCAGCAACTTGAGGTTCAGCTACAGGTGGTTTAACAGCTGCTTGAGCAGGAGTCATAGGTTTACCACCATCAAACGGAACATCAGTAGGAGTTGGTGTATCGGTTTGTTTTCCAAGTACACGATCTAACTTCTCTTTCAATGCTGCATAAGACTTGAAGTTCTTTTCATTAGTAAACTCTTCCAAAGAATGTTCACCTTTCCAGATTTCTTCCATCTTAGCTTCATCTTCATGAAGAGGTGTAGGATTCTCAAATTCACTCTTGTCATAATTGGAAAAACCATCAATCTTACGAATCTTGATTTTGAAATTACATCCTTCCCATAAATCAAATGGATTTACTGGAGTCTCATCTTCAAATTGAGGATTCATCTTATCATTGAGTTTATCCCAAATCTTCTTACCAAACTTATACAAACGAACAGTACCTTCGTTCTGAGGATTTGCGGGATCTTTGACAACGTAAACATTAGAAATGTAAGTTAACCTTCGTTTCTGTTTACGAGCAATCTCTTTGTTTGCCTCAATACCAGAATTCCAAAGAGAGGAATTATACTCACTAACTGGATCTTTCTGACCGAGAGTAGTCAAAGAGTTTTCGATATACCATCCACCTGGGCCTTGAAATCCATGATTCCATGAACGTGACCACGGAAGGTCTTCTCCATCAGGAGCGGGTAGAAATCGAACTACTGCCATACCGTTACCTGACTTGTCCAATTCTGGACGCCAGAAACGATCATCATCACCTTGACCTTGAGATGGGGTATTTATTTTTGCGGTTTCTTTTAG
>Ga0209992_10003902_pt1 | contig 12150 bp, 11 predicted proteins | sample 2SBtaG_2_FD_182564 | JGI IMG/M metagenome (GOLD analysis project Ga0209992, IMG submission 182564) | Deep subsurface microbial communities from Kolumbo volcano to uncover new lineages of life (NeLLi) - 2SBTROV12_ACTIVE470 metaG (SPAdes)... | ecosystem: Environmental > Aquatic > Marine >... | reverse complement strand
ATCCCTATTATCTGACCGACGGTCTGGGCGTGGATTTTGTGTTGGGTGGCCTGAACCTGTGCACGCGGGATTATGCTCGGTTCGGTTTGCTGTTTGCGCAGGGCGGACGGTTGAACAATGAACAGATTGTGCCTGCGGATTGGGTGAAACAATCAACCACGTCCAACGGCCTGCCTCCGGCAGAGGATATCGCGCCTGACGAAGCAGCCCTTGGTTACGGGTTTCAGTGGTGGTTGCCGCCGCAGGCAACGAAAGGCGAATTTTTCGCACTGGGAATTTACGGTCAGTACATTTACGTAAACCAACCCTTAAAAACTGTGGTCGCCATTAATTCCGCCGATCGTGATTTCAAGGAAGGCGACGGGCGCGTGACGTTGGAAAATTTGGCGATGTTTCGGGCGATAGTGGCGAAAATGGCTTAGGCCCGAAGGCTGTCGCTGGCGAAATAGTCCCGCAGCACCGCCGCCACAAACCCGGTTACCAACGCAAAAATCAGTGCGAGAATGGTTATCAGCCCCACATCGGGAAAGCTGGCGCGATCCGGTGGCAGGGCCGCAGACACAATGCGCGCATGGGCGGTCTGGATCTTGGCCTGAAATTCGGCGTCTCGCAATCCAGCCAGCAAACTGACGTAGTGCAGCCGCGAAATCGCAGTTTCGCTTTGCAATTGAAATAAATGCGCAAAAACAGCTGACGGCAATTTCTCTGCGCCGGATATCGACACCAAATCCTGATCCGGCCCACCGATATCCCGTTTCAATTTATCGGCGTCTGCCAGCAACAACGCGGGCGCTTGACTGGCATATTGATCAAACTGCCCCTCAACCTGACGCAACATTTCGTGCAGGCGAATTGACTGCGGACTGTCTGCGGCAACCGCTCTGATTTGGGCTTTCAGCCGTTCCTGCTCCCGCACCAGAAGCGACAGCGGTTCGTCTTCCAAAATTTGCGCAACTTCAGACCAGTCTTTTGCCTTCACCGCGCTGCTTACCGCACCGATATTGGCCCATTCGGGCGGGATCGGCGAAATCGTCGGGTTGGATGCAGTATAGTTGGCCAGCGTGCGTTCAGCATCCGCAAGTGTGATCTCTGCCGTTTTTAGCTGCCGCATAAGCAACAACCGGGTGGCTGAAAGCTGTTGCTGTTTGAACCTGACCTGAAGGTCGATATAGGTCGCCGCCAGATCGTTGGCCAGACGTGCCGCAGCCTGCCGGTCGACCAGAGAAACAGAAACACCAACCAGATACGACAGCCCCTGCCGACGGATAACAACAGCGTTTTTAAGCCCGCGCATCGCCCGGCTCAGGCGTGCGGCTTCTGTCCCGTCAGGCTTTGGCCCAATGCCCAATCGGTCTTTGGATCGTTTCAACAATCCGGTGCCTGCCAACAATTGCGCGTCGCGGGCCAGATCAAATTCAAGGACCGTTGCCCGTAAAACCGCGTCGGATTTCAGAATTTCAACTTCGGTTTCTATCCGTGCAATTTCTGAAGCGTTTGGCAGGACGTTGCGGATTTGCGGGTTCAATACATCGCGCGGGTTGGGATCGATCAACAACAGCGCAGTTGCGGTATACACGGGAGCCGAAAATTGCACATAGGCGGCTGCCGCAACCAGCACCAAACCGGCAGCAATCAAAAATACCCATACCCGTCGGCCAAGCAACCGGACAACGGTTCTGAGATCAGCATAGCTAAAGGTTTCAATCATCTGACCTGCGCAATTCCCGTTTCATTTTGTTCCACCGCGCGTGTTCCACCGCGAAATTCAACATCCCATTAACCATATTTAATATTTCGGTGTTAATACTTTAGATTGTATTAATGTCCGGGATATTTTCCAGGCGCTTGGGCAGAAAATTAGCCGGGCACCGCTTGCGCTATATGGTTATACGGTTGTTATATAACAATTTATTTTGGAACTCTGAGTAAACTTTCACGTGGTAACCCTTCATTAACGCTTATTGGATTTTAATAGATTATCAACCACACGGCGATTTTTACCCGTCCAAAGTCCAACAACCTGCCGAAAATTCCCGGGCTTAAAATCAAAGGATGCGCCATGAACGAGATTTCGCTTTCCGGCAATTACACCCATCAACTTGATGTGCCGTCAGGCCGGCAACACTACAATCGCTACGGAAAAAGGGGGTTTGATCTTGCGCTGGCCCTGCTGCTGCTGCCGGTTATTGTCCCGGCAATTGCCGCGCTGTGGCTGGTGATCCGCTGCACGGGAAGTCGGGGTTTTTTTGGCCACACGCGGGTGGGCAGGGACGGCAGGCCGTTTACCTGCTGGAAGCTGAAAACCATGACAGAAAACGCCCAGTCCGATCTGGCGGCCATCTGTGCAAATGACCCTGCACTGGCGGCAGAGTGGCAGATAAATCAAAAACTGACCCGTGATCCCCGGGTGACCAGACTGGGCGGGTTTTTACGCGCCACCCGGCTGGACGAATTTCCGCAAATCTGGAACGTCCTGCGGGGTGATATGAGCTTTGTCGGGCCACGGCCTTTCATGACCAGCCAAAAGGCAATGTATTGCACCGCAGGGGGTGCACATTACTTTCTGATGCGCCCCGGTATTACCGGCCCCTGGCAGCTTTCAGACGCCGGCGTTTCAAGTTTTGCAACGCGCATTGGATTTGACGACGACTATTGCCTCAACATGTCATTTGCCGAGGATCTAAAATACGTGCTGAAAACCGCTTTTGTTATTTTCAGGCCCGGCGGTTGCTGATGGTGGCAGGACCGAAAATATCGGCTGTTCTGGCCTGCCACAATCGCCGGTTGACAACGCTAAATTGCCTGCGCCGTCTTCACATTGCAGCCCGAAACCAGTGCCGGCTAAAGGTTTTTCTGCTGGATGACGCAAGCACCGACGGCACTGCGCAGGACGTGCAAAAACGGTATCCGGACGTCACAATTCTAAGCGGCAGCGGCCAGTTGTTTTGGGGCGGCGGCATGCATCTGGCGATGACACAGGCGTTGCGGGAAGATTTTGATTTTCTGCTGATGCTGAATGACGATGTTGATTTACACACGCACGGAATTTCATTGGCGTTGCGCGACTACGGCACCGTTGCATCACATCAAAAAAGCAACGCGCAGATCATTGTCGGATCGACCACCGCGCCTGACTCTGATATCGTCACCTATTCCGGATTTCGCCGTCTGCATCCAAGGCGGCCTGTAAAACTTGCGCGGCTTGACGCGATGACATGCACGCCGACGGCCTGCGATACGATGAACGGTAATTTTGTGCTGATCCCGCGCGACGTTGCGCTGCTGCTTGGACCGGTGGACAAGGTATTTCGCCATTTTCTGGGCGATCTTGATTACGGCTACCGGGCGGTAAAGGCCGGGGCGCGTCTTTGGGTGTCCAGCGGTCCGGTTGGCGCATGTGCCGCCAGCTTGCGCAAAAAACCGTTTGAAGCGGCGGGTCTTTCGCTGGCTCAGCGCCTTGGGCGTATCAACACACCGCTTGGATTGCCGATTTTGCCATGGACAGTGTTCATGTGGCGCCACGGCGGAGTGTTTGGCCTGTTAGAGCTGGCAACGATTTACTTTCGGGTGGTTTTTCGCATCGCAAAAAATCGGCGCGGCAATCAGCAAAATTTTAATGCCCGGGCCAGCCCGTGACCAGCCAAGCCAAAAGCCTGTCGCTTTACATTGTGGCCATAGCTTTGGTCAGCGGATCGAATTTCCTGATCGTTCCGGTCCTGTTGTCAGCCATTGGTCCGCAGCAGTTTGCCGTCTGGGCCCTGCTGGAACCGGTCCTGCTGTTGCTGGTACCGCTGTCCGGCTTTGGCATCCAGTTTGCCCTGATGCAGCGGCTGGCCCTTAAGGAAGACGCGAAATCATTGGTCAGCGCATTGTTCGCCCCCTATGTCCTGTTGGCGGCTCTCAGTGGTACAGCGGCGTTCACCCTTGTCGCTTTAATGCACCACCGCATTGAAATTGCGGTGTTTTTGGGGGCTACGGTATTTTTGGAGGGCACAATCGTGTTCTTCATTTTTTACTGGCGCGCGCAGGACCGGGCATTACATTTTTTGATGATAGAAGGGGGTCGCGCGTTTGTCGTTTTGATCTTTATGGCATTGCTGTACTGGCTGGGTCACAGCCTTTTGCGCGATCTTGGTGGTTATTTACTGATCCGCATGACGATGGCCGCTGTGGCACTGGCGGCAGCGGTCTTGTTGGTCAGGCCGGGGTTTTTGATCGATCCGGCAACGTTCAGACGGTCGGTTCGTTTTGGTTTGCCGGTCGTTGTGGCGGGCGCACTGGTCACTTCGCTGCTGAATTTTGACCGGTTTGTCGTTTTGTGGGCCACAGGTGAAACGCAGGTGGCCTATTATGTTGCCCATACCAAGGTTGTGCAGATACTGGCGGCGTCTCTGGCGCCGTTTTTCATTTGGTACGCTCCCAAAGCCATCGCCGGATTAAACCGCGCCGGGGCAGAGCACGGATTTTTGGTGCGCAATTTTTTTGGCTTTGTCACGGTGAATGTTAGTTTAAGCGTCGGCCTGTGGCTGATCCTGCCCTCTGCCTGGCCATTGGTTTTTCCCGGCGTTGCGTTGAACCTTCCTCTGATGGCCTGGCTGATTTTCGGCATGGCTGTATTTTCCTGCGGCAATCCGCTGAGCGTTGGCACATTGACCGACGGCAAGTCCCACCAAGCGCTGCTGGTTACGCTGGCAGCGCTGTGTCTTGGCGTTGCTTTGATTTTTCCGCTTGCGGCCGCATATGGCCAGATCGGTGTGGCAATCGGCAAATGTGCAGCGATGATGGTTTATACCGGCCTGTTCGCCGTTAGTGCGATTTCAGCAACCAAGGCAGATTACAGATGGTTGCGGATCGGTGGGATCATTTTGTTTGGCCTGTTGGTTTCGACCATCCTGCCATATTTTATTGACCTAAGTGCGATTTCAACTGGTGTGCCTGTGGCGTTCACGGCGGCGCTGTCCGTGCTGCTGTGCGGATTTGCGCTGCGGCCCGCACCGGTTGATTTTGAACGTGCCGTATGTCCGTGAACCGGCTGATATCCTTCGGGCTGTTTATGGCCTTTTCGCTGTTTGCGGCGATCCCGGTTCTGTTTTTCAGCGATCCCTATGTTGTTGAACATTTCGCGCCGTCCCCCGCCAACCTGACAACGTTTCTGCTGGCCACCCTGGTGGTTCATTTCGTCAAAATGCCATTGGGCCGCGCATTTTGTGCGCTGTGGCTGATCTGGCCGGTGGTTGGTAGTTTTTTTTCCATCGGGCATTACTATTTACACTACCTGCAAATGCCGCTGTACATGCAAGGTGCCAACCAGATTTATCTGGAGATCAGCACGGCGCTGGTGATCGGCTTTGCGGTCATATCGCGTGTGTTTCCTGTTCCACTCGTTAGCCCACGCAAAACACTGCATCCGACGATCCATTGGCTGCCGCTGCTGGTTTTTCCGGTGATCTATGCTGGCACCGTTTTAAGCACCGGACCGGTGATACTAAGCGGGGAAAACATAACCGGCAGCATATATGCAGGCGGACGCGGTCCGTTTTATGCGATCCGAATAGCGCTGGTGCTGTTTTTTGCAGCGGTGCCGCCCGTGTATAATTTTCTGCCCAAAACCCGGCGACCCGCGTTTCTTGCCTATGTCGCTTTGGCCTTTTTTGTCGCCATTCTGGACGGCAAAAGAGACATGGCAATCATGGGTGTTTTGGTGATCATGTTCTCTTTTGTGCTGCAAACCGGCGGGCGCAAGTCCGGGCGGCTGGTTGTTGCTGGCTTTGGGATGATCGCGCTTTACGGCGTGATTTCGCAGATGCGCAACGGGGTTGAAGACATTGCATTTTCCGGCTGGATCGGGCCGGCCACAATTGTTGGCGTGGAATACCGCGATTTTACCCACAGCATCAATTACTGGCCACCGGAGTATTTGCGCACGCTGAACTTTGATTTCGTCCGCTCAAACCTTTCAATGCTGATGAATTCGCGGGTTCTTGAAGCCTTGTCCATTGACAAGACCGCGCTTGTTTTTATGGACAGCGCCCGGTCCTGGCAGCGTGCGTATCAATCGGAATTTGGTATTCGGATCGGATTGATCGGCGAATTGCACTATGCTTTTGGCGGTTATGCCAAAGCGGCCGCCTTTGCGTTTGGGGCGGCGGCGGCTTTGGTTTTCAGGCGGCTTTACTCTGTCAGCGGTGAAATGGCCCGCATATTTTTACTGACCATTTCCGCCGCCTTGACCTTGACGATCTTCTCACAAGCCTCTGCGTTCTTTGGGTATTTGCTAACGCTGGTCTATATCGCTGCCGGGATATGGCTGTGGATTTTGGCCCTCAGCTCTCTGCGCATCGTTCATCCGCCGGGGAACGGGCGCCCCCTTCTTAAGCGCGCCCAAAACGCCGGCTGAAAACCGCGTCGCCATATTTTCGATTGTCAGTTCAGCCAGCTTTTCGCGCCCGCCACGCACCAGCCTTTGCCGACTGACCTCATCCGTCAACAAATTAACGGCCGTCAGGGCATAAGCGCGTGCATCGCTGGCACCTGGCAGGATCAGACCGTTCTGTCCGTCAATCAAATATTCGATCTCTGGACTGTGAAAAGGAATATCCGTTGTTATTATCGGCGTCTCATAGGCAAAGCTGTCCAATACACCCAATCCCACCAACCCCGGCATCAGCATAATGCGGGCAAGGGACGCCAGTTCTGATTTCTCGGCACCAAATTTGGCTCCGGCAACATGTATCCAGTCACAATCGCGGGCTGCATCCTTTATCAAATGCGCCTGTGGTCCGTCGCCGATAACGATCAGATGAAAATCCGGTAAATGGTTTTTTATTTTTTGGGCCGCCAAAAGCAAAAACCGGATCCGTTTTTCCGCATAAATGCCACCGACATATAAACCAACGTTGTTGCTGCCGCCGGTGACGTTGCCGCGAAGCTGCGCCTGACGCTTCGGATTTTGCACCGCGCGGTGCTGTAAAATCTGCGACACATCTATCGTGTTGTTAAAAACCGTGATCCTTTCGATGGGAAATCCGGTTTTTGCCACCACACCAGCTGTGCCCTGCGTATAGGTAAACCACCAATCCACTTTGTTCGCCCAAAAGCTTTTCCAACGCTCGCGCAGACCCTCAGGCACAGTTGACTGAAAGTTTTTTCCGTGGCCGAAAAACGCAACTTTGGAGCGTGAAATCGCGCCCCTGATCTGGATTGGATAATTGGCCAGCTGGCTGTTTTCCTGCGCCAGAATAACCAGATCACAGCCGCACGTGGCAGCAAAGCAGCACTGCCAAAATGCTTTGTGACCAAAGACAGAAAGGTCAAAAAGCGCGACTTTTTCCGCCCAGTCCAGTTCCACAGTATCCAGTTTTTTGGCGGCATCTCCCACAGGGGCGCTGTAAATCAAGCGGTATTCAATTCCGTTTTGGGCCAGTTTTTCGCGCACCAGCCGGTGAAACCCCACGCGATAATGGGTCAGGATCGGGACAACAAAACAGACTGATTGCTTGGCCAAATCATTCACCATTCATGCAAAACGCACCAATCGGCAGCATTTTTATTTCAACGTCGGGTCTTCCCAAAATACGTCCCATAAAAACAGCGGCGCCAAAATCAAATAGCGCCGCCACAAACGACGCGGCTCTGTGATCAGCCGGAAAAGCCACTCCAAGCCCGCGCCTTGCATCCATTTGGGTGCGCGCAATTTTTCACCAGCGTGAAAATCAAATGCGGCGCCAACTCCAATCAATGTTTGGGGCAGTTCATCCACATGATTGCGCATCCAGATATCCTGCTTTGGCGATGATAGACCAACCCAGACGATATCGGCCCCGCTGGCCCTGATACTGGCGGTAATCGCATCGTCCTCCTGCCGCGTCAGGCAGCGAAAGGGCGGGCTGTGGGTTCCGACAATATCAACCTGCGGATTGCGATTGCGAAAAACCCGCGCCAGCTTTTTGGCAACACCGGGCCCTCCGCCATAAAAGAAATGCTTCAGACCTTCGCGCCCTGAAGCCATTAACAATTTCTCCATCAGGTCTGGCCCGCAGCCGCGTGAAACCGCATGGCCGCGCAGCCTGCCAATCCACACCAGGGGCATGCCGTCCGGTAAATTCAGCGCGGCGCTCTGGCAGTGACGTAAAAGATCGGCGTCAGACCGCAGGGCCATCAGACTGGCCACGTCGCGCACCCCGACGTATCGCCCTGTTTGGTCTTTTGACCAGCACCTCAGCGCGGCAGCGGTGCTGTTCAGCGTTGTTGCCGCGATGGGAATACCCAATATATTGTAGGTGGACACTTTCGCGTTCATACAACTTATGGTATTGTATTTTACCCGCGATTGAAATGCCTAATTCACCCGGAGTGCACGTCTGAGTCAGTTCTCAGTATGCAAGACGCCAATGTAAGGGCCGGAAGGTCAGGCAAGGCCGCCCACCAATCTATGACGTTATTGCCTGCAAATCCGCATCCGCGATCCGCGACGGGTAGTGCACGCATTGCGTAACCAATTCGGGCCCGTAGGTTTCACCATGCGCGGGGTCATAAAAGTCAAGTTGGTCGATGCCCGGCGCAACCGTATTTACGCCGGTTTCAACCGTACCGCCATTCAAACACAGGCTCAGACCGGACCCGCTCCACGATATGGCTGCTTTGGCAGCGACATATGCGGCCTGCGAGTTTAATGTCGTCAAACTGCCGGTCGTTGCCCCGTCAGCGTAATGCAGGCTAAGGGTTCCCGCCGCGTTTTGCACAAGGTTCAAACCATCCCCGCCAGCGGTTTCAAGCAACCGCAGCAACGGAACATCACCGTTGCTGCCCGCCGTTGTCTGGATCAGCAGCGTTCCGGCGGATGCGCTTAGCCACCCTGCCCCGGCCAAACCCACGCTGTCAGCAACCCGTGCACCGACGCTACCATTGGTTGCAATGTATCCGGTGGCGGCATTGCCTTCCTCGATCTGCATGCCGTAAACAACAACGTCTTGCCCGCTGGTCGCGCTGTCAGGACCCACACCCCAGTTTTCTGATATTGTCGCGTCCACAGTGCAACAAAAGCTCAGCCGAAAAACCCCGCTGCCCAGATCGGTTTCACGCAAGTCAAAAACAGTCCCGTTGTCTTGCTTAAGAATGCCAACAGCGCCCGGCACGCCGCCAACCTCTAAATCTGTGGAAGGCGTGCTGCTTGTGCTGTACAAAATGGCCTTGATATTATTTGCCGATCCAGCGCTGTACCACAGCGTGACGCAATAGGTTTTGGTGCTGTCAAAACTGATTGCGGGTGGGGCCGCCCGGTGCCAGACAGCGCCGGCACTGGCAACAGACAGTCCCTGGAACAGGCCGAGTACATTCTGCGACAAATCTGCCAGCGTTGAACCAACCGCCGACCAGTTTGCGGCGGATGACACCGACCAGATCACCTGGTTGGTTCGGGCCGGTTCAACAATCATGCCACCGGCACCGCCGTCAACCGCAGGCACGCCATTACGCGCGCCAGATATTGGATTGGCCTCAGCCACACGGTTGCGGCCATAACTGCCGCTTTCAAAATCCAGCACCATGTTGGCTGCCAGACCGGACGGTGCCAAATAGGGCAGATCCCACCGCGGCAAAGATTTTCGCTGCGCCTGACCCGCCGCGGAAAGATTGGGAAAAATCATCAGACGATCACCATCGCGTGGATGCCGGCTGCCGTGGTGCCGGTTGCGTTCACCCGTTGGGTGCCAACCGGCAAAATCGCAAGATCGCCAACAATGACCGTGCGTGTATTGCCTTTGGCGGTTACGAAATCAACAGTTCCGCCGGTTTCCACGTAAAGCGCCAGCGCTACATCGGTAAAGTCAACGGTATCAGAGGGCACAACGGGGAAAATATCAGTGGCCGGGCCGCTTAAAGATGGCGCGCGATTTATAAATGGATTGCTCATTCAATTTTCTTTCTATCAGATTTGCGGATAAATTCGGTGATCGTAGCTTTTGCGCAAAATTGAAACAAAGACTCTACCGAACTGTAAAACCGGCGAACGCTGGCCGATGAATGGGGGCAACACCCGGCAGAAACAGAATGGCCGGCCTTTCGAAAAAGCAATGACTCAAAACTGTTGTGACCACACAGGCAATATGCAACAAAAGCCAAAACCAAACCGTTCACTCAACCGGCCAGAGCAGCCCCCGGTCACGCATTGGAAACAAAATGAGATTTAAGTCTTTAGTCGTCGCGATTTGCCTGCTGATTTCAAGTTCGGTAACCGCCGGCGAACTTACGCTTGCCCTTGGCGAGGACGATTTAAAGGGCAGGCGCGATTCCAAATCCACCATGCTTAATTTTTGGTATTTTGGTCGGCAAAGAGGCGGTATTGAACCGTTTTACTGGGGTTATGGCGCGGTAATCGAAGGCGACACCGACAGGGATTTCTTTATCGGCGGTGGCGTGTACGCAGGTGTGGAACTTTGGCCGCGAATATTCTTGGATTTCAGCATTATGCCCGGTTACTATCAAAAGGGACCAAACGGCACATTACTGGGCCACCCCATCGAGTTTTGGTCGCATTTTGGATTCAGTTACGCCATCAACCCGACAACCCGCATTGGTGTCGCGGCCTCGCATAAATCAAACCGCGACCTTGGCGACTTTAATTCCGGCGTTGAATCCGTTCACGTAACGTTTTCGAAAACTCTTAAGAAACGCTAAAGCGCAATCCGAAAACTGGGCATCGGTTTTCGGAATAAATTGCGCGCAAGATCAAAAGGATAGAGCCGCTCTGCTGATTCAGATAAAAAGGACGCGGCTCTAGGCCGACGCAAGCATACCCTTGTCTGCCGCCAGCTCCCGCATGGCTTTTTGCAATTTTTCAAAGGCCCGCACCTCAATCTGACGAATGCGTTCGCGGCTGACGTCATAGACGCCCGACAATTCTTCCAGCGTAACAGGCTTGTCCTCAAGCTTTCGCTTGACCAGAATATCTTTTTCCCGGTCATTCAAACCTGACAAGGCCTTGTTTAACAGCTCACGCCGCGCGTCCAACTCGTTTTTCTCGGCATAATCTGTGGCCTGATCGGCGTCTTCATCCTCCAACCAGTCCTGCCATTCCATCGTGCCTTCGCCCTCAGAACCCACTTGCGCGTTCAGCGAGGCATCACCACCGGACATGCGCCGGTTCATGGATGTTACTTCGGCTTCGGTCACGTTCAGTTCCTGGGCAATGCGGGCCACATTTTCAGGCCGCAAATCGCCGTCTTCCAGCGCGCCGATTTTGCGCTTGGCTTTGCGCAGATTGAAAAACAGTTTTTTCTGGGCGCTTGTCGTGCCCATTTTCACCAGCGACCAGCTGCGCAGCACATATTCCTGAATACTCGCGCGAATCCACCACATGGCATAGGTCGCCAAACGGAAACCTTTGTCCGGATCAAAACGTTTGACCGCCTGCATCAGGCCAACGTTGGCCTCTGACACCACTTCGGCGGTCGGCAGCCCATAGCCGCGATACCCCATAGCGATCTTGGCAGCCAGCCGCAGGTGCGACGTCACCAGTTTGTGCGCAGCACCTGAATCCTCATTCTCGACCCAGCTTTTGGCCAGCATAAATTCCTCTTCAGGCTCCAGCATCGGAAACTTGCGGATGTCCTGCATATAGCGGTTTAGCCCCTGTTCGGGTGACGGTGCCGGAAGATTTGCATAGCTCATGAATATGTCCCCAAAAACGATTGTTCGTTGTCTCACGAAAATAGGCAGCGTTGCCAGTCCCTTCAAGATATATGCCCAAGTATTTATTTTTCGTTTACAAAAACCAACGACGCAATGATCACTTTTACGGCTTTATAACAACAGCTTATCTGCCACACTGAAAACTGTAGCATCTTACACAATAATGTGAATGATATAAACATTAAGCGTCTATATTGATCGCAAATTATCAATCAAACCGGTAAGGTCTGCCGGAAGTGCCGCTTGAAACTCCAGCCCTTGATTGCTAATGGGGTGCACAAAACCCAATGTGGCCGCGTGCAATGCCTGACGCGAAAAACCGTTAACAGCCGTCACATCGTCAACCGTTGCTGTTTTGGATTTCAATTGCCGACGGCCACCATAAACACTGTCGCCGATCAACCCGTGCCCGGCGTGGGCCAGATGCACCCTGATCTGATGCGTGCGTCCGGTTTCAAGCCA
>Ga0209992_10003897_pt1 | contig 12155 bp, 12 predicted proteins | sample 2SBtaG_2_FD_182564 | JGI IMG/M metagenome (GOLD analysis project Ga0209992, IMG submission 182564) | Deep subsurface microbial communities from Kolumbo volcano to uncover new lineages of life (NeLLi) - 2SBTROV12_ACTIVE470 metaG (SPAdes)... | ecosystem: Environmental > Aquatic > Marine >... | reverse complement strand
GTAAGCATAGTAGTACCTGCTCCACTTTGGTCTGTCTGATTTCCAGCATCACCAAAAGTCATAGCTCCAGTAGCTGTATCTCCAGCTATCTGTAAAAACTTATCTCCTAATGCTAGTTCTTGTCCACTTAGTGATAAAGCACTAGCTGTATTTGTACCTAATGTTAATGGTGCGTGAGTACTGTGTGTCATATCATAAGTAGAACTACCATTACTAAATTGCCACTTATCGTCACTTTCGTTCCAAATAAGTTGCGCATCTGTAGCGTTTCCTCTTTCTACTGTAATACCTGCATCAGCTGAAGGCGCTGTATCAGATGCTAAATCAGAATTCAATAATATGTTAGAATCTTTAATATTTACTGTTTCGGATAGAGTAGTAGTTGCTGTTCCTGCTACTACTAAGTTTCCACTAATAGTAGTAGTTGCTCCACTTGAACCTATCGTTACTGCTCCACCAGTAGTATTTAATTTTAATTCGGCAGCTGCTGCGCTACCATCTCTTGCCTGTAATTTGTCTACACCAATTCCAAGATTGGCTGCTCCATCTGCTCCTGCTTGTATTACACCTGTACCGTCGGTAGAGGTAGGGACAGAACCAGATAAATTAACTTCTAACGGAACACTTGGGTTAGTTCCACCAATAGCTACCTTTGAAGCAAATTTAACTCCATTGGATTTATGCATAGTCATTCTGGCATCATCAGAGCCACTCTCAGGCCCTATTTGGAAATCATCATCTGTCTTTATATCACCAGAATTTATTTTAAAGCTTCCTGTCAAATTGAGCTTTTCCCAAGTAGAATCAGAAGTGAAATTAGCATCACCGAATGAATATTTACCTGTTTTCTTTGCTCTAACATTAGAAGCTGCATCATCAGAATCTTTTGCGACCCACATGTCAGAGAAAGTAGTTAAAGAATTGATTTGGTCATAAACTGCGTTCTTGCTTGGTGCTACATCTGTAATTGCATCCCAAGAAGAGCCAAATGCAGTATCATCTACTTTATCATCAACTTTATTTTTAATATATTGTTTAGAAATTAGCCTGTCGTCTAATACCATTGGCTGTTGTTTGGCTTTTTTGTTGCCAGACAGTTTGTTGTTTTCTAATCCGTATTTAACCATGTGATGTCCTCAAGTTTGGGTGTCTTTGTCTATTGGTGACACCCATACCAATTATTTTAAACCAGTTGTACTGAACAGTTAGCTTTATTCGCCGATAACAATAACACCTGATTCTGGTCTGATAACTTTTAGTCCATATCTCATGGTCATGTAGCTACCTTGGATACCGAATCCGGGGTTTGCTTCTTCGACTGTTAAGCCACGTCTCTCGACATATGCTACAGGTTTCACTTTCATATCAAAGACACCGTATCGGCCCTTTGGTATGTAGTGGTTCATGACAACGTTTAATCCGTAAAGTTGACCTACGAGGCCGCTTGCGGATGTGTCGTTGACGTAATCCAAACCACCTTTTTGAGGGTCATCAGACCCTGTGAAAGGTGCAGTGAAATCTGCTAAGTTCAATAGAGTTTTATAGTGGGAAGGAGATATCATTATGGTATCTGCTGTTCCACCTTTAGAGTTAATTAACTCCATTGCTGCTGTTATGTCTGCCAATGCTAAGTCACCAGTTGCTCCACCGGTACCTGCTGATGCGATGTAGTGTGAACCAGAATTTGGACCTAAAGCGGCCAAATCTGCTGCACTGTACTCACCGTAATCATAGATACGTACTGCGTCTCCGCCAGTGGTTGGGGTCTTCCCATAGAATCCACCGTGTGTAGCGTTAGCGAACGTAGTAACGTTTGCTTCTGTTGCTGTCTTAACTATTGATGCACCACTTACACCTGTACCGAATTCGGCTTTATATAAACCGAAAACTGTATAGATAAAGTGTTGTGTTACGTGACGCTCGACGGCTCTTCTAGCTTCATTCAAAGCCATTTCCATTTCTGAAAATCTTGAGTCTTCAAGCATACGTCTGGTGACACCTACTGCTAATCCCCACTCTTTGACTGAAATTCTTTCGTTTCTCAAGTCAGTGTGTTGATAAGCTGGAGTGTCTCCTTCTTCTATCTGTTCTAGCGCCATGCTAGGTTTTGCGAACGTTATATCAACGTCGCCGCCAGTCTCTGTCGTAAATCGCTCTGCGAACTGTGCGATTACAGGCATATTCGTGACTTTATAGTCTTGAATAGCGTCCTTGTAATCGACAAGTACTCGGTTTGCGGTTGAACTGAGATTGGATGTCATTAATCCTTCTTTTGCTGTAACCATTTTTTCACCTTATACCTATAGTAATAGAGCCTTGACAAAATCTGTGTGTGTTGCGCTTTTTGCTTCTAGAGCAATTGCGAACCTTTCGTCTGCCGAGGTTTTAGCTTTTGCTAATCCTGCGTTGTCGTGACCTAGAGCTGCTCCTGCGGCAATGGTTCCTGTTGCTTTCAAGAAAACAACTGCTCCTTTACCGGTTATAACGGATGCTGGGTCTCCACTTGTAGCATCGACGAAAAGTACACCAACTGCTGCGTTTAAATATGAAGGTAAATCTTCAGAAGCTACTACGATGTTTCCACTACTGTTGAATTCAACAATTGTTCCTGCATCTATATCTGCTCCTGCGTCTCCTAACTTCATAACGCGTGCTGGCGCACCACCATCATTTACTAATATGTTTATTCCTGCTGCCATATTTCATCACCTATTTTTCTTCTCCTGTAAAAACGATGCGTCCGTTTTCCATCGCAAACATGCGTGGGCTTTCTTCTGCTTCTGCTTCTACTGGTTGTTCCTCATCACTGTGGGCTTTACCTTTACCGAAGGTCCTCTCGGATTCTTCTGGTACTGGCATAGACTCCATTGCGATGGAGAAACCTTCTAGCTTAACCTCATCCCAAGAAGTGAGTTCCTCAGCACGTGCTTCTTTGGTTTCGTCGTTGACTTTACCTAAGAGAGCCTCCTTTCCTATGATTGTGTTGACGAAGGACTCAATTCGAGCTTTTGCTTCTGCTTCTGCTCTAGTTGTTTCTACTTCTTCAAATTTGGTAATCATAGCGAGGGCTTCTTCGTGCTTGGCGTTCAATTCTTCGTATGAAGTTTTCATCTCTTCAAGCTGGGTTCTCATAGCTGCGAATTCACGCTCTACAAGAGTTTCAGCTCCAGAGTCTTCTGTTTTAACTTGTTCTTCTGCCATAGTTATTTCCTCGCTGGTTGTCCCGTGTGTCTCACAGGCACATGATTCATCATCATGGCCACCACAGCCACAATCCGAATCCTTGTCACCGAATTCACGGTGTTCACCACATTCCTTTTCCTCTCCAATTGTACATGCTTCACAAACGGGCGTGCGAGTCTCATTATCAATGAAGCTCACCTCTACAGGGCGTATGTCAGTTGCAAAAGGTTCTCCTAAGACATCTACGTCTTTAGATAACCAATCTATACTAACATGCGTCATGTTACCGTTCTCCAATTTCTCTAACACTTCACTTGCTTTTGCTGACTCTTTGTGTATACGTGCCAACATTTCAATTGCTGACTTTCCATCTTCGAGTTCGACGATTTTGGGGTTGATAGCCGTTCCTAAGAGGTCATCGTCTGTTCTCTGATGATTATAGTATACTGGAAGAGTTTCAAAAGCTTTTAAATTTTCTTCCAAGATGGATGGTTCTATGAAAACCTTTTGGTCACCATCTTCGTCGTGGGGTCCCGACGTGATAGCGATTACTGGGAATTCTAAGTAGTCATCCGTATTTGTAATCTCACCAATAGTAGGAGCAAAACTCCTCTTATTTTCTCGGTCCCCGGCAGAATCCATAGCAAAACTTCTTTCAGTCTTGACTTCATCTACCCTCATGCGGCACATTTTTACCGCAGTCTCTTCGTAGTTATCAGTTCCACGCTTTTTAAGTGTGGCTGCTACGTCTATCAAACAGCGCTCGTATTCGTAATTATCGCTCATTCTTCTCTATCCCCCGTAGTATTAGCGCTTGGTTCATTACCAGCGCGGTTCTCTGTTCTCTCTGTTTCTTCTGTCTTATCTTGGTCTTTACCACCGGATATGTTAGCGTTCTTTGCTGTTTCTTGCTGTTCTACCACTCCATCTGGGTTTAGACCTCTTTCCATTCTAACCTCTTGAGGTGAAAGAACTCCCTCAGAAAGGTATATCATATCTGTCTTAGCTTTTAAGAAAGCATCATCGACATTCATTTGACGGAATCTAAATAAGGCATCTCCAGAACCTACTTGAGGCATCAGTTGTGAATTGATAGATGCTTCGATAGCAGATTGTAAATGTCTTACATATGGTTCAAATATAGGACGTGCCTGTTCAGGTTTATCCCACATTGTCATAGGAACTTTCATAGCTATTGCTATTTTATTCATTATATCATCTGTATACTTACCATATTCAAATGCTCTTTGTGTTCCTTGTAATTCTTTTACTTGTATATCATTACCGTGAATGATATCTTCACCCGGCTCTAATCCATTAAATGCAGATACTATTTCGTTAATCTTGTCCGGTCCATAAGGCATATCAGGTAGACCAGCACTAATATCGAAACGACTATTAGCGTATTTATTAAGAGCCGCACCGATGTCGCGCTCTGCATAATCTTTAAGGTCAATGAGATAAAGGATAGGATGTATATCAGATAAACCATAGGCATAATCATCAAATGGATTGTTTTTGTATTCGATAATTTCGTCTTCTTCAAATCTAATCGACTCCTTGTCATCTCCCAAATCTTGATAATAATACATTATCTGTCCATTATCATCCCTCTGAACATATAAATTCTGTGACGAGCGTAAAACTAAGTTATCTCCAGTCCATTCTAAATAGGATGTACCAAATATTCTACCATTACGTAACCAAGAATATATAAGTTGCTCAAAATTTATCTTATCAAAAAGCTGGGTGATAGCTTGGCGTTCCTCTTCATTGTCAGTTACGATGTCGTATCCGTCCTTAGAGGCATAGAGACATGGCAAATCTATAAGAGTTCGTACTATTGGGTCCGATAAATATACATTCATATACGTACGGTAATCCCCAACCTGCGGTTCTTTCATAGCACCACCACGGCCGAAGCCATTGGACTGCAATTGAATCCGGCGTATTACTCCATCTCCGAAGGAGCGTGGATTATCCTTGTTGTACGGTGGATTAGTTCCTTTAGTTGCAAAACTCCGCCTATTGAAAGGCCAATAATCTCTTAGAGCCATAGCTATCGTATAAATATAATACGCGGGAGTATATAAAGCTTTCGCTAAATTCCACCCGGTCGGGGCTTATTAACCCTGTGATTACGTGTAGTTTTACCAAAAACTATACCTCCAGAGCCTCTTTTGCTTGGAAGAGGGGTAGAACGGTTAACTTTTACTGATGCGAACGAAGATTCGGGTGGTAACATGCCTAAACAAGCGTGTATACCTATCACAGAGCTATCACAATAGTCATCGTGTTTACCATCTGGTGCTGATATCTTCTCTGTTTTTTGAGCAGCATCCATGACATATTCTAGATTTACATGTTCTTTATACCATTTATTAACTAACTTTGCTTGGTCTGGAGGTAGGTATTTAGGGTTTGGCACCTTAATTTGACCTTGTTGTACGTATGACACATAGTCTCTGTAGACCTGTGTTTTAGAACCCTTCGGTCCTCCTGTAAATATAAATGGTATTAAATGTATCTCTGCTTGTATACATTCTACTCTTAAATCTTGTTCAAATGCTCCACCTATACCTGTAGCATCAATAATAACTCTTTTAGCATCAAAATTCTTCGCAACGTCCATTATACGACTACGTTGGAATGGTATATCATGTCCACCTGTCTTTGGTCCTATCTCTTCTAGGTATATCAAACTTGCAACATTGCCAGTATCATCTTTCTCATTAGCCCAAACACTGATAACAGTAGAATTGACAGACTTACCAATGTCCACACCAACAACACAATTTGGATACGGCGTTCCGTATTCGGCAAATTCTTGTTGAATATAACATTTGCGAAGTAACTCTGGGTTAAAAATATTACTGGTTGATTCGACGAACTCGCACTCATATTCTGTTCTCCAATATACTGAATCCTCTCCCCACTCTGTCATTTTCTGTAACATATCTTCTTCATCATAGGGAGGAGCATACGCTCTACCCTTCTTCACTGCATCTCTCCATGTAAAGTGTAATCTATCAAATGAATCTTCATAATCCTCATCATAAAGATACCTATACATGTGGTTTTCTTTGCTTTTTGGAGTTCCCAAGTTGATAAATGGAGCCTTATTGGACAATATGGAAGGTTCTACATTGTCAATAAATAGCTTATCATCAATTAATGGGCTCTCATCCACTACTAAGAAAGTAGGGTGTTGTCCTCGTATTGCTTGTCCTTGATTAGAAGCAGCAATAGGGGCTCTACGTAGCACCGTACCTCCCTTCATTGTGATATTTGGCTTGTTATGGAATCTATAATGGTCAATTAAGCTCCCCAAGAACTCATTATCAGCAAAGTGTCTATAACAATAGTTAAAGATTAATGCTGCTTGGTCCTCAGATGGAGCCAATACGAATATTAAATCCCTAAATCTCTTAAAAAACATGTAGATACACACTGCAACAGAGAGAGCATAAGACTTACCACTGCCTCGTGGAGCCAATATTGCTAGTTTTCTGTGTTTTGCGGGGTTACCGGACGGGTGTGTTAAACATGCTACGACTATACGTTCTTGTAAAGGTCGTAGTTTAAGTGGTCTTCTTGCTTGGTCTATGAGATAAGACTCACAAAATGCCCTAACAAGTAGCGTCATTTTCTTTTCAGAGACTCTACATTTCTCAAAAACGTCTTCTAAAGCTCTAGAATCGTGCGCTAGCCTTCCACTAATCGCTGCGTTCAGCTTCTTCTGTTCGTTCTTCACTGGGGTCGTCATCTAAATCACCTAACATTGCCATAAAATTTTCTGTATTCTTTTCAGTCACTGTTGGAACTTCAATATTTAACGCTCTAAATTCTGTATGAATATCACGTACTATCGAGTTTCTTTGTCGCAAGAGCTCTGTTCGTAAGTTAACATCCCGAATATGTACAGTAACTTCTTCCCAAAGCACGTTTTCAAGCCACAAATTGCGCGCCAGAAGGCGGACAAGCTCTTTATGCCTAGCATATTCTGCTTCTCCTACCCTCTCGCGAAGTCGTGCTTCGTATTCCTCGACGTCCATTACTTGGATTCATCAAGGGCTGCCTTGACTTTAGACTTAACAAGACTTGCAAGTTCATCATCTTTTTCATCCCAAGCTGTAATTAATACATTCTTGACTAAAGAGTCTTTAACATGCTTCTGCGCTGTTTCGTCCATTTTCTCAAAGGCTTTCATCTGTACTTTAGTTAGATTCTTATCTAGTAAACCCATTAGTTCAGCTTCGTTATTCTTTAGGTATTTAAAGACTAACATTTTAACTGCTGGTACGGTATATGCAATGTATCCTGCCATACCGATTACTAAAGCAGCTAAAGCCATAAGTAATGGTTCGTCCATTAGAGAATCTAATAAACCAGTTTCTTCTACAGTGTCCAAGATAGCAGTTAGGTTGCCCTCACTGGTCTCATTGGTAGCTGTTTCGTTATTTGTTTCGTTTGCCATAGGTATTCACCTGTTATTATATAATCATCAAGGAGTATATAAAGCTTTCGTTGTGTGGCCCCCAGAGACGCAATTTGCGTAAGTATCCTGTGGGTTCGTGGTCTTGTGAGAGCCACAATATTAATAGGGCGTAAGACTATATAAAGCTTACGTCAATTATTTCTTTTTTGCTGTTACTTTGGTTATTGAAGATGCTTCCATCTTGTGCTCTTGTTCTTGTGCGTTAGCTTCAATCATTTGAGCTTGTTTCTGACTTGCATCGTTATAATCAATAACTGCTTGTGCCTTTACCTTATAGAAAGCTGTTTTCTCTGCTTGTTCTTGTTTCCATACATCAAGCGCATCTTTGATAATTAGAAGGGCTGGCCCACCTAATATAGCAATCAAAGTTGTATATGCTTCAATGTTCTCAAGAACTGCGGAGTTATTAAGTCCTGTGTGTATAACAAAACCTGCAAAACCTACCCATAGTAATACTAAAGGTACAGCTATCATAAACATAAAGATGTCGTTGAAAGTAATTCCTTCACTTGCTTCTTTACTCATATATTCAGTCCTCCTTGTCTTCTTCTTCTTCTTTGGTTTGTCCTTCTTCACTAACTTTGGCGCGCTGTGAATCAGGGCTGCTAATCGTAATGGAGAAATTAATCTCCCTATCATCTGTTTTAACATGATGAATATAAGTACTACAGCAAGGGCGCACGCCATCACTGCCATCGTCACAGCAACAAGTTCCAGAATAACTAACAGAATATCCATCATTTGTCATCTGTTACCTCCTCTCCTATTGCTTCCAATAATTTTCTATATCTCTTCATACTTCTAATACCCATCCACTTTCTTCTATGTCTCCGTTACCCCAATTTGTAGAGTAACCTACATATTCGTCTGTACCTTCTTCTTCGTTATATCCGAAATAGTCACCATCTCCATCATAATCTGCATAATATGATACATAATAGACCCAGTAACCTTCGTATATATCATTAAAATTATCTTCTAATGGTGTTTCAAACAGTTCATCATACTCAAACCAGTGTTCATCTCCAAACCAGCCTGAAATATTGAAGAATACTTGTGTATAGACGTAATTATCATAATAAATTGATTTGTTTCCGTTCTCATCTTCATCAACCATAATGTGTACCAAATCATAATACACCAATATGGGTAGAGGTTCTTCCTCATCATCACAATTTGTATCGAAATCCATAAAGAAATCTATACTATTATTAGATGGTCTGGACACATTTCCATGAGAAAGACCGTTATATGCATACATATCGGTATGATTACAGTGATTTTCTTCATTTTCGTAGTCACAAGAGCCATCATCTTCTGTAGCACGTTCGTTATAGTTGTTTGCATCTATGTCCATACAGCCATAAACAGTCTCATTTGTCTGTGTTTCGTTATTTCCAGTGCCATTTTGATTTAAAATGTTACATCGCCCATTGTCATGTGTCGCCTGAGGGTCATAATTAACCGCTTCAGGGTCCATACATCCATAAACAATCACTACAAAATTACAACTTCCGTCATCAAAAGTAGCTTTTGGGTTATAATTAGTGGCATTTTCTTCTAAACAGCCACCAATTGGGCCAATATCCTCTTCTCCATTCAAAAATTCATGGATTATAGACATATTAGCGCCGCCACTGAGAATTGCTAACATAACCACGGTGATTATAGTACCAATCTTCTTACCGACTTGAGTTTCACCTATTTTGTCAGCAGCTTTACCGATAGTTTCGAAGAGTTTTTCTTCATCTTCTTCAGGTTTTTTTGGACCGCCAATTCCCAATATCTCTTTTTCTTCATCAGAGATTACAGAAATAGCTCCATAATCATCACGCGCCATTGTTATACTTTATGCAGCGCTCCTATATAAAGCTTTCGCTAATCGTTGTCAGGCCAGACCGTATTTTTCTCTCCATCCTCGTATTGTGGCAGATTATCTACTAAATCATCATCAATTATAGCATTAACGGCCTTCACATTCTTTCTGGTTGTTGTTTTCTTGTACTTTGGTTTCCACTTTGGTAACTGTACGTCACATGGTCCTCCGTTTCCAATATAAAAAGAACACCATTTACATAGATTTTGAGGTTTTTGTTCATATTTATCTTCATCTTTCATCCTTTCTTTCAAACAATCGTGTACATACATGATAATTTCTTTAGCTTCGTCCAAAACACCTTGATTTACTTTCACATAGAACGTGTCATCAAAGCGTAAATAGCTTACACCTACGAAATTTGGCATCTCTCCCATCTCTAAAGTGTACAAAAATGCGTAAATTATAAGCTGTCTGTAGTAATCTTCTGGTAGATATGGTCCATATCGCTTAGATGTCTTGTAATCCAGAAGAGTAGTCCCTCCATCGAAGTCGGAACAGACAGCATCCACTATCCCAATAACAGCATAATCTTTGGATTTTACCCATTTTTCTGCATATTTAGGCGCTACAGAGTTCCATGCTTGCCATTTTGACTTATAAATCTTCCAAGTCACCATTTCGTTAAGCTTTTTATTGACAGAACCTACAAAATTCTGTAATAATTCTTGTGTTTCTATCTTCATAGCAGCCATTTCGTCCGCGGTGTGTAATTCAAGCAGCCAAGTCTTACTGTCTATATCCTTAGCCCAACGTTCTTGGAACTGTTCTTCCATCCAAACAGATGGGTCACCCTTTTCCCAAGCCGTAAAATTACGAAATTGCTTCTTAAACAGGTCTTCTAGTACAGCATGCACTAAAGTTCCACGAAATAAGTGTATTGTTTTCTTTTCGGGCATCTGAGCTATGTATTTGTAATAGAACTCTCTAGGACATTTATGGTAAGTATTAATCTTACTAGGGCTCAACCTCATGAATGAGGGTTCCCATTTGGCTCCATCGGGCAGCGTAATCATGATTGCCCCGTAGTGTAGGAAGGCCCAAATGTTTGACCTGTAGTGTATTCTTTAGGCTCTATTGAAGCTCCCCCTCTGGCTATTTTGAGAAGGATTAGATAACCTATTAAGTCATCTAGAGTGTCTTCTGTTGCGTCATTGAGCCCTTTATTGCGTATTCGAGCCAATTTATCGTCTATTCGAGCCATTATTGCCTCTGCTGCATTGAGCTTAGAGAATACTCCTAAGGGCTCTAATGCACTATTGCCATAGTTGGCATTCTTCTCTAAGAGAAGTGTTTTGATGTCTTCACATGTCTTTGCTATTTTTGCTGTTGTTGTCATTACTATCACAAATGTAGCAGGGGTATATAAAGCTTGTGTCCTTTGATACCACTGTGTGCTTCTAAAGTGTAATGCTATATTATACTATATAGCTTAATATAGTAGTGCTCCACTGGTACTATCTAGTTAGACTTAATATAACTACTTTCAAAATTTCCTCGATTTGTTTATACCCCTAACTAGAGAGTAGGACACTATCGTTATTATATTTTAGACGGGGGGTACCTCTTTCGTTTGACCCATAAGTATATATATGCGGGGCGCGTGGCTATGTCGAGAGGTAAAACAAATGACAACAAAAAGAACTAAAATGGCATCCGCAATGCTTGCAAAGCTTAAGGCAATGCAAGCCGTCAATTTGGCAAAAAACGCCAAAAGGGTGGGCGGAGCCTAAAACGGAATATATAAAGGCCCTCGTGGTTTATATACCAAAATGAGGCAAACCTTTATATACTTTGTCGTTAAGAGTAATATAAGAGAAAGGAGGTAAAAATAAATGAACAAGTATCAATCAAGCTTACTAACATGGTTAGTTGGCGTATCATTCGCAACACGTAAACTTTAAACACTTACACACTTATCCGGTATGGGGACTTAAGGACTTATCGACTAGACCTTAAACTAAGAAGATGAAAATAGCAAAATAGTATTGCACCCCCATACCCTTTTAAGATTATTGGCCATAATCGTTGGTTAATACCCAACGTTAAAGCGAGGGACGCTTGACAAGAATGGCGAAGTGCAAAATAGAATACATATCAAGAGGCTTCGGTCTAGGGTATGTATTACTAGGGCGCTCATGACGCACGCGGTTGGAAGCCCGTGGTTAGCATGAAGGGGTTCTCACGACCTCTATCCCTCAACCTTATTTTTATCGATTCCGTGCACCCCACAATGGCGGGGTGTGCAGCGCCATGATTATCAAAAAGTGCTTTCGGAAATCAAATAGGGGTATATAAGTATCCCCTACCTTTATATACTAAAATGAACCAAACCTTTATATACTTTGAAAACATAAGTATAATAGAGGTAAAAGAATATGAAAATAAAAGTATTAACACATATAATTAGACTCTCGGATGGTCATGTAATGCCATCATGGGAAGGTCCTTTCTATGACGAAATAGAAGCAAGTGCCGTATCAAAGGCTCTAAGAAATGGAGAATTAGACTCCGAAGGCTACGCCGTAAGAATACGCCGAAGCCCAAAACACAACCACGCTATTGATGTGGTTCTTGATAAAACCGCCGGAGGTTTTT
>Ga0209992_10003896_pt1 | contig 12167 bp, 10 predicted proteins | sample 2SBtaG_2_FD_182564 | JGI IMG/M metagenome (GOLD analysis project Ga0209992, IMG submission 182564) | Deep subsurface microbial communities from Kolumbo volcano to uncover new lineages of life (NeLLi) - 2SBTROV12_ACTIVE470 metaG (SPAdes)... | ecosystem: Environmental > Aquatic > Marine >... | reverse complement strand
ATACGGACTTGGTAGTATTGTAAAGAAAGCAGCACGAGCTGTTAAAAAAGTTGCAAAATCAGATATAGGTAAAATAGCATTGTTATATGCAGGAACAGCAGGACTAGGAGCACTTGGAGCAGGAAGTGCTGGAACAGGTTTTGGATTTAAAATGTTTGCACCCTCTGCGGTTGCAAGTAATCTTGGTGCAGCGGCAACTAGATTTGGATTTGCAGATAAATTTTTAACTGGTGACCCTTTTACTAAAACAGTAGCAGATTTTGGAAAAGATAGATTAGCATTTAGTGCAGCTAGAACTGCTGCTGGAGTTCCAAAATTAAATTTAGCCACTAAAGCAGGTTTAGGTATAGCAGCATTATCAGCACTACCATTATTAGGTGTAGGTGTTGAAGACGAAGAAGAACAAGAAGAATTAAGTCCTTATCTTGGAGAAGGTTTAGATATAGCAGCTATCAGAGCCAACCCACGTAAGTTTCAAGGTCAAGCATATAGATTAATGGCAGAAGGTGGTGATACAGAAGATGCTAAAGAACCAGTGGCTAAAAAGGTAATGCCATTAATAGATATGGATGGTAAAGAAAAAGATTACAGAGAAACAGGTGGTTTTGTGGATATGGGTAGAATGGAAAAGGCAGACGATGTGCCAGCTAGATTATCTAAAAATGAGTTCGTATTTACAGCAGATGCGGTTAGAAACGCAGGCGATGGAAGTGTGGACAAAGGTGCAGAAGTTATGTATAACATGATGAAAAACCTCGAAGCCGGGGGTGAAGTATCAGAAGAATCGCAAGGCTTAGAAGGCGCACGTAAAATGTTTCAAACATCACAAAGATTAGAGGAAGTATTATAATGGCTATTCAACAAGTACAAAATTTACCACCACAGTTTATACAAGATATAGGTAAAGATCTCGCAACACAGATTACGGCACAAAGTGCTGTACCTGTTGTAGCAACAGGTATTGCAGGTATTACACAACAACCTGGTGAAGATGCTGCACAATTTAAAGCAAGACAAGATGCAGCTACACAATTTGGTATTAGACAACAAAGTTTAGCAGGACTTGCACCGCAAGTCGCTCAACAAGATGCATTACAAACACAAGCACAAACTTTAGCACAACAAGGTGTTGGATCTTTTCAACCTTTCTTAACAGCAGCACAACAAGCAGCAGGAGATGCAGCAACTACAGTAGGTGGTATCGCTACAGGTGCTCCTACAACACAACAAGTTCAAGATTTTATGTCCCCTTATCAATCACAAGTAATTGACGCGACATTAGCAGAATTTGATCGTAATAGAGCCATACAAGAACAATCTATAAAAGATCAACAAGCAGCTTTGGGAGTGCTCGGCGCTGGTCGAGCGGGAGTGCAACTCGCCGAGTTTGGCACAGGGGCAGCGAGAGAAAGAGCTTTATTACAAGCAGGACTCTTGCAACAAGGATTCGGACAAGCAATGCAAGCTAGACAGCAAGACATTGCAAACAGATTTGGTATAGCCCAAGCTCAACAAGGATTAGGATCATTTCAATCAGGTTTAGGTGGACAACAACAAGCACTAGCAGGAACAGATATAACACGTTTAGGTCAGTTGGGCGCACTGAACCAAGCGCAGGCACAAGCTCAACTTGATGCACAAAGAGAAGCAGCTAGAATGACAGCATTTCAACCACAAGAACAATTAGATAGATTTGCTGGACAAGTAACAGGATTAATGGGTGGTGTAGCTGGTCAAGGAACACAAACAACAAACATACCTAACCCAACACCATTACAAACAGCATTAGGTATTGGTACAACTTTATCTGGTATCTATGGTGCATTAGGAAGAGGAACAGCGGCATTTAAAGGAAACATTATAAAATAATGAATAGAGTTTTAAAAAGACCAATGTTTAGAATAGGTGGTTCTGCAGGAACTGGTATTACATCAGGACTTGATAAACCAAGAGAACAATATCAAGAAGGCACACCTAATCCATATGCAACAAACTTGATGCCCGGAACATTACCTGGTTTTTTAACTGCATTTGGTTTGGATTTATTGTCAAGACCACCATCAGGTGGATTACTTTCTACAGTTGCACAATCTGCAAAAGGACCTTTTGAAACATTTCAAGCATCACAACTAAGAAGACAAGAGTTAGAGGGTGAAAGAGCTTTTAAAACAGAATTAGCTGATAAAGAACAACAAGCTGCAATGGAAAGATTAGAAACAAAAATAGCTTCTGATGAAAAAATTGCAAAAGCAGGTGAAGAATTAACTGTCAACCAACTTGCTGCATCAGTGTTAAGTGACTATCAAAATGATTTAAACAAAGCAACTAACCATGCTAAATATTTCTTACAAGAAAGACCTGTGTTAGCAGAACAATATGGAGAAACACAGATGGGTGGATTAATAGAAGTAAACTTAAATGATCCTAAATCAATACAAAGATCTGCAAATTTAAAGAAAAAAGATTTAGGTAAAATATTCTATGAATTAAACACAGGTTCTGTTTTAAAATTAATTAGAGATCAAAATAATAAATTAACATTTACAATATTAAACAGAGGTCAAATAGAAGATGATACTGGTGATGTTTTAAATACGACAGCAGACACTGGTAGAACACCAGGACTATTTGGTCAAGAAACAAAACCAAATATAGTTGGTCCAGCAATAGAAAGATTAGGAGAAGAGTTTTCTGACGACTTTTATCAAGGTACATAGGAGTATCTAATGGCAAAATTTGTCCCACTATCAACCCCAGAACAAAATAATCCAACTAACTTATTTGTATCAATAGGTGCAGGTTTAGTATCTGGTTTAATTAAAACTGTAGAGGGAGTTGTATCTCTTGGTGCAGAGCTCGTGGACCTTGGAGCAGATAGTAATACAGCGGGACAAGTAGAACAATTCTTTGATGATATAAATATATTTGAAGATGAAGCACAAGATAGAGTGGCTGGTAGACTTGTAGAAGTGTTTACACAAATAGGATTACCTGCAGGAGCTGGTGCTAAACTTGCAACTAAACTAGCAGACAAAGCTATAAAAGCAAAAAAGACAGGTAAGTATGCTAATTTAAAATCTAAAAATGTTTTATCTGGTGCTAACAAAGCAAGAGAATTAAATCTTAGGGTAGATGGTAGATTAGGATTAAAACCAGGCACAACTAAAAGATTTTCTGCAGGAGTATTTGGTGGTGCTGCAGGAGAAACACTAGTTGCAGACGTAGAAGAAATAGGAACATTTGGTGATTTCTTTGATGGACCCACTGCATTAGATACAACAGAATCAGAGGGTCGAGAAGAAGCTGGTAGAAGATTATTAAATAGATTAAAGTTTGGAACTGAATCTTTGTTTATTACACCGTTTGTATTTGGTGCTGGTAAAGCAGGTAAGGCTCTTGCAACGAGAGGCCAAGAACTTGCATATAGTAACAGTGTTATTGATAGATGGATAAACAAATATATTAGATCACCTTTTCAACCACAAGGAGATTTAGGCCCTGAGTTGTTTGCATCAGAGACAGCAAAAGCGGGATTAAAAGCAAGAGATACTTTTAGAGCAGAAGAGCTTGTTAATAATATTACAAAAGAAGTAAACAACATATATCCAAAAGCAGATAAATTTTTTGATTCTTCAACTAAAGAAGAACAAAAACAATTTTACAAAAAATTAAATGATGTATTATTTGAAGGTGATTTAAAAGACCCTGTTAATCCAAAAGCTTTAGATGAAATAGTTAAATTTTTAGATGATAAAAAAGTTAGCAAAGAATCTACACAAAATATTGTAGGAAATCTTAATGCAGCTAGACAAGAGTTTACTAATTTAATCTCTATATTAGAACGAAATACCGAAGGTAAAATATCTGCAGGTGCAAAAGATTTACAAAAAATTATGAAAGACAGAGTAGAGGGATGGTTAGGTGGAACATATAGAATATTTGAAAAACCGGCTGGTATAACAAAACTTTTTAGATCTGACCCATACACAGATGAAGCCTACACTAGAGCTGTAAATTTATTTAGAAGATATCTTCAAAAAACAGATCCTAATGCAAAAAGAGATGCAGATGGAAACTTGCTTGTAGAAAGAAACGAACTTAATCAACTAATTCCACAAGGTGATGATTATTTTCAAGAAGCGAAATTTGCAGTAGATGATGCTATTAATCAAGTAAAATTAAAAAAGAAACCAGGTGGTTTACCTGATGTTACATATCAAAACAAAACAGCTATGACTAAAACAAAAAGTTTTGAAAAAGCAGTGGGTAAAGGATCAAAAGTATTTAGACAATTGTTTGGTGAAATAGAAGATCCAAGATATTCTATATTTAATGCAATGACAAACTTGTCAGCGGTTGCAAGAACTGCTGCTTACTTTGATGATGTTGTTGCTAAAAATACTGAGGTGCAATCAAAAGGTGGTAGAGGATTTTTTTGGGACACAGAAGATCTTGCAAAAAGAGCTGTTAATTCATCTAATACAGGTATTGAAATTGTGCCTATGTCTGAAGTTATAAGTTTACTTCCGGGACGAGGTGCTATTGTAAGTTCTTTAAATAATAAATTTACTACAAAAGAAATAGCAGATGCTATAAAAAATGCTAACGATGTAGGTGGAGGTTTAACCGCAGCAATTAGAGGTAGAGAAGGTGCTAACCCTGCAGAAAAAGCAGCTACATGGTTTTATAGAAACTTATTATTATTTCCAAAAGCAGTATCACAACTTGCAAAAACAGTATTATCTATACCTACACACTTACGTAATTTTTTTAGTGCAGGTGCTTTCTCTGGTGCAAACGGCGTGTTGTTTGAAAACCCAGCATTGTTAGCAAAAGCTTTCTCAGAAGGTATTAATACATCAGCATTGTTAAAACTAGGAAGAGGTAGTGCAGAGGCGCAAGCAGCTTACAGAGAACTATTGGAGCTTGGTGTTGTAAACTCACAAGTGCAAATAGGAGATCTTATTAATCTTTTAAAAGATGCAACAGGTAATCCTGGAGTTATATCAACTGATTCTATACTTAGACCTTTTTTAAATACATTTAAAAGAATAGGTAAGTTTGCTCAGGGCAAATATGTTGCAGAAGACGATACATTTAAAATTACGAACTATGTTGTTGAATTAGATAGAATAAAAAAAGGTGCTGTAAAACAAGGTATTATAGAAAGTGTTGATAATATACCACCAGATGTATTGAGATCATTAAAACAACAAGCAGCTGATATAGTTAAAAATACTGTTCCAAACTATGCGTTTGTTGGATCTGCAGTTAAAACTGCAAGAATATTACCTATTGGTAACTTCATGTCATTTCCTGCAGAAATAATTAGAACTACAACTAATATTGCAGAACAAGGTATAAAAGAAATGAAACACTCTAGACCAACTAGAGGTAGTAACATTACTCCATACGTTACAGATTTAGAGACAGGACAATTAGTAAAAAATGATAACGTAATGTATGGCACAGGAATAAAAAGATTATTAGGTATGGCAACAACTTTAACAGTTGTACCTACAACTGTTGTTGAAGGAGCTAGATTTATATATGATGTTAGTGAAGAAGAGATAGATGCTTTACGTAGATTTGTTCCTGAATGGTCAAAAAATTCTACACTAGTGCCAATAAGAACAGAAGATGGTGGTTTGAGATACATAGATTTTTCTCACAGTAATGCATATGATGTAATTGCAAGACCTTTTAGAACATTAGTAAACAATCTTATTGAAGGAGAACAAAACGATCAAACATTATTATCTGGATTTGTTGATGGTGTAACAGAAGCTAGTGCAGAAATTATGAATCCATTTATATCTGAATCTATTTGGACAGAAGCTACTGCAGATATTGTGGTTAGAGGTGGTAGAACTAAAGAGGGAAGATTACTATACACAGATCAAACATCTGCTGGTAACAAAGCTGCAATTAGATTTTTACACTTAGGTCAAGCTTTGGCTCCATCATACAGACAGTTTCAAAGATTAGGTCAAGCTGCTTTTGGAACACCTACTAAACGTGGAGATGAGTTAACATTAGGACCAGAGCTTTTAGGTTTTATGGGCTTACGTCCCATCAAAGTAGACCCACTACAATCCATGGGTTTTAAAATAGCTGAATATCAAAGAGGTATTAGAAATGCTAGAAGAGAATTTACTGGTGGTTACTTTGGAATATTAAGAGGTGGTAGAATAAAACCAAACGATGTTATTAATGCTTACTATGATTCTAATAGAGCTAGATTTTTAGTGCAGCAAGACATGCATAAAAATATATTAGCAGCGCAGATATTAGGCACAGATGAAAGTAGTTTAAGAAATGAATTTAGTGATAGACAATTAAGCACAAAAACTTTTAAAAATTTACAGAATGCAAAGTTTGAACCATACTTTCCATCAGAAGATATTGCACAAAGGTTTCAAGAAATTGCTGACAATTTAGGAGACCCTAATATATTTAGAGAAGTTGCACCAACATTAAGAGCAATGAGAAATTTATTTGGTGAATTACCTTTAGATGGTGCTTTTGATGTAGAGTTAGACGATTTTTTATTTGAAGATTCTATACTACCACAATTACCAACTACAGTAACAACTGCACAACCTGTTGTAGCAGGACAAGTAAATAGACCGCAAACAGGTCAAACAAATGAATTGACACCAAGTGAAGATGCAGTACTATCTAATCCTTTAGATAGAGCAATAGCAAAAAGGGATTAATGAAAAAATCGGCATTACAAAAAATAGAAGCACACGAAAAACTTTGCAGGATAATGCAAAAGCAAACCTTTGAACAAATCAAAGAAATAAAAGAACGTGTGTCAAGGATGGAGAAGATGATCATGGGTGGAGGCGGAGCCATAATACTGGCTTTACTCATGAACGCCATATAATAATGAAACTTTCACGTAACTTCAGTTTAGCAGAGCTAATCAAATCAGACACTGCAATACGTAAGGGGATAGATAATAATCCTAACGCAGACCAGATAGAAAAATTAAAATTACTTTGTGAAAATATTTTACAACCAGTGCGTGACCATTTCGGCAGAGTAACCGTTACCAGCTGTTATCGTAGCCCTGAGTTGTGTGTAGCTATTGGTAGCAGTTTAGATTCGCAACATACCCGTGCTGAGGCGGTTGACTTCGAATGTATAGGTACAAGTAATGCTGAAGTCTTTGACTGGATCAAGGCAAACTTAGATTGGGATCAAATGATATTAGAGTTTTATACTCCTGGTGAACCAAATAGTGGGTGGGTCCACTGTAGTTGGGTTGCTGAGAATCCACGTAAACAATTATTAAGAGCTTACCGAGAAGATGGTAAAACTAGATACAAACCTATTATTGGTAACGCTGTAGACTTAGACTAAATCCAAGCCCGTAACTCTTCACCTAATACTTCAGATGCGATATTAATTTTTTTACGAAGAGACTTTTGTATTTTTTCATCAACAGTTTTTTCTGCAATAATATCTATGTAAGTTACATTTTTCTTTTGTCCAATACGGTGTGCACGGTCCTCTGACTGTAAACGCTTCTCTAGGTCATATCCGTTAGAATAGTATATTACGGTGTTTGCAGCCGTCAAAGTAATGCCATAGCCGCCCGTAGACGGTGTTCCTACCATAAACCGGCACTTAGGGTCGGATTGAAATTTACGTATATTATCTTGTCTTTCATCCTGTGGTGTTAATCCATAATAGTCAACCACGGATCCCGGACCATGGACCTTTTCTATTTCACTAACCATATTCTGTATATCTTTCTGCCAGTGTCCCCATATAATTGCTTTACCTTCTATCTCATCTAACACATCCATTAGCTCCGTAATTCTATTGTTTTTTATTTCTTGTGTAGTGCCATCATCAGCAACGAAGTGGCCGCAAGTTATTTGTTGTAATCTCATTAGCTGTGTAATCACAGTCATAGTAGAAGTGACCTTGCCATTTAACGTAGCAAGAGCATGCTCTTTCATTTGTTTATATATCTTCTCTTGTTCTTTGCTTAAAGTAATATGACGTTTAATCCAGTTCTTTGGAGGTAAGTCTAAACAATCTTCTTTTAAAACTCTGTAAGAAAAACCTTTTAGTTTTTCAGACAACTCACCCATATTTTGAAAAGCATGAACAACTTGTATTGATCTACCTCTAACATGCATAGTTTTCATTACAGCATATCTATTTCTAAAAGCATAGTATGATGCAAAATCTAATAAGTATGGATCTAAAAATTCACACTGTGTATACAAATCTAATGGATTCTTTGTAACCGGTGATCCTGTCATTATTCTTCTATACTTAGAATACTTACCAAGACCTATAATATTTTTTGTACGTTTAGCTGTTGGTGTTTTGATAGTTGTAGATTCATCTATTGCCATCAATACTTTGTGTGAGATTAAAAATTTGGTTGCAAACTTTACACCTTTTTCTGTAGACAATGCTTCCACATTCATAATTAAAATATGTAAGTCTGTGCCTGTTTCAAACAAAGTTTCTAACTTTTCTTGTTGTGTTTTATTAATATTAGATTGCCACAATACCGACACATTCTGTATGTGCTCTGGTAAGTGCGTGGGTATCTCTTGCTCATACCAGGTTTTTATTACACCTTTAGGAGCTATGATTAACGCACCATTTATTTTGCCTTTGTCGTAAAGCATGGACATATTATCTATCAACACTTTTGTTTTACCAGTACCCATCTCCATAAAGTATGCGTAGGTTTCTTTGTTCCACGACTTTTCTAAAGCAGTCAACTGATGCTTGTATGGCTTTGTTCTAAATTTATAATTCATCTTTCTATTGACATTTATATATAGGATGTTATATGATTTGTCAATGTCAGAAAGTAATAAATATGAAACGATAAAGAATAATTATACATCTACAGTATATGTTATTCAGGAAATATCAGGAAGCAAAGCAGGTGCTCCTAAAATTAATATTATGGGTGCATCTCGATATGGACAATTTAAATTTTTGTTACCGGAGTTTTCACAAATGATATTTTCACCTGGACCATTAATTTATAAATTAAGACAAGGTTTAAAAAATTATAAGCCAAGAGATTATTTACTACTTACAGGTGATCCTGCAATAATAGGTGTTGCATGTTCTATCGTATCTGATATTACAGGCGGTAAGTTTAAACTGCTGAAGTGGGATAAACAAGAAAGAAAATATTATCCCATTGAAATTAATTTATACGAGAAAGGAGAAGTAGATGACAATTGATTTTGAAAAAGACCAACAAGACGCAATGAAAAAAACAGGTGGCGTGCAATCACTTGCAGATCAAGTTGAAAGATTAGAGGCTATGCAAAAACAACTTGAAATACAAGAGGAGGAAATTAAAGAAAAGAAAAAACAAATCCAACATATATCAGGAGAGGTTATACCTACCATGATGTCTGAGATGGGTTTAGCAGAATTAAAACTTCATGATGGATCACATCTAAAAGTTTCAACGTCATACAAGGCTCACATTAGTGAAGCAAATAAAGAGATGGCGTACAACTGGCTTCGTGAAAATGGCTTAGGCGATATAATCAAAAACGAGATATCCGTATCGTTTGGTCGTAACGAAGATAACAAGGCGGCTGATTATGCCGAACTTGCAAAGAGCAATGGGTTTCAACCGACACAAAAGATGAAGGTTGAGCCCATGACTCTGAAAGCGTTAGTCCGTGAGCGTATAGAGGCAGGTAAAGAAATGCCAACGGAAATTTTCGGAGTATACTCTGAGAATAAGACTACAATAAAAAGGAGCAAATAAACATGAACCAAGTAGCAAATAAAAAAGAAGGAGCACTGCAAACAAATTTGTTTGAGGCAGATGCAAACCAAGGGGCTCAAAACATTTCGCAAGAAGATCTTGCGTTACCTTTCTTAAAAGTTTTGGGTCAGCTCTCTCCAGAAGTAAACAAGAGAGATGCAAAATATGTCGAGGGCGCAGAACCCGGCAAGATCATAAACACTGTTACCAATGAATTGTTTGATGAGATACAAATTGTACCTTGTCATTACAAAAGGCAATACATTGAGTGGCAGGATAGAGGTACCAGCACTGGTGCACCTGTTGCAATCCACGAAGCGGATAGTGATATAATTAGTCAAACCACAAGAGGTAAAGACTACAAAGATAGATTACCAAACGGTAACTATTTAGATAACACCGCACAACACTTTGTGTTAGCTGTGGGTAGTACACCACAAACAGCTTTGATTTCTATGAAAGGCACACAATTAAAAGTGAGCAGAAAATGGAACTCAATGATGATGGGTATCAAAATGCAGGGTAAGAACGGACTTTTTACTCCGCCAACATACAGCCACATTTACAATCTAAAGACTGTACAGATGTCAAACGACAAAGGTACGTGGTTTGGATGGGACGTAACAAAAGTTGGCCCAGTCTCAGATAAAAATATCTATGACATGGCTAAAAACTTTGCGGTAAGCGTAGGTAAAGGTGAAGTTGAGGCGAAGCATGGTAACGGAGAAGCAGACTCCAAACAACCATACTAACCGTATCCTAGGTAGTGGGCAGTCACGCGAGAGTAGGCTGCCCACGTTGCATTTGTTATGATAGAAAAATTTAAAAGCATATTCATAGGATTAGACCGTGCTCACGGTGTCACCAAAGTAAGCGAATCAAACGGTAATGGTAAAAAAATAAAAGGTGTATCTTTTATAAAAAGAGAACCAGTTACAGATGATCTATGGCAAAAACATTTAAATGGCACGGATAGTTTAGGTGTCATACCTATTAATGATGACAACAATTGTAAGTGGGGATGTATAGATATAGACTCTTATGCAGGGTTTGACCACAAACAATTAATAGAAAAAATTAATAAATTAAATTTACCACTAATAGTATTTAGATCTAAGTCTGGTGGTGCTCACGTATTTTTATTTACAGAAAACTATGTATCTGCAAAATCTATACAAGATAAGTTAATGGAGATAAAAGCTGTATTGGGATATGGTGGATCAGAAGTTTTTCCAAAACAAACAGAATTAAAATCAAAAGATGATACAGGAAATTTTTTAAACTTACCATACTTTAATTATAAAAATACAACTAGGTATGCCTTTCACAAAACAGGTCAAGCTGCTACACTAGAAAGTTTTTTTGAGTTGTATGAAAATATAAAAGTAAAAGAAGTTGATAGTATAAAAGTAGAAAGACCAAAATCAGAATACAGTGATGGACCACCTTGTATTGAAACACTAGCAATGAACAAGATAGGCGAAGGTGGTAGAAACAATGCACTATTTCATTATGGTGTATATGCAAAACAAAAATGGCCAGCAGAGTGGAAGTCAAAACTAATTTTATTTAATGCAACTGCAATGGAGAAACCATTGTCAGATTCAGAGGTGCAGATAGTTGTTACACAACACGATAAAAAAGAATGGGGTTATAAATGTAAAGATGAACCTATGTGTAGTATGTGTGATAAAACATTATGTCGAACTAGAAAATATGGTATCGGCCAGGAGATATTGTTTCCTGGGCTAACCGACCTCCAGGTAATAGACTTGGAGGACCCTTACTACTATCTCAACGTAGATGGAGAAAGATTATACTTAGAGAATGTAAAATACTTGAGACAGCAAAGTTTATTTCAGGAGGCATGTATGAAACAATTAAGAAACAGACCACCAACACTAAAAGAAAAAGATTGGGTTACAATAACAAATTTATTATTACACAATGCAGAAGTCACAGAACCTGCAGAGGGATTACGAACAGAAGATCAATTACAAAATCATTTAGAAGAGTTTTGTTTAAACAGACAAGTATCAACAGATAAAAACGATTTAAAAAAAGGTGGTGTGTGGACATCAGATGGCTATCATCATTTTGTATTTGACAGATTCTATCATCAGTTTCTAATGCGTAGAAGATGGGATCTCGGTTATTCTAGAACAGCACAATTGTTAAAAGAAAAATGTGAGTGTGAGAACAAAAGAATTGGTAAAGAAAAGTTATCTGTATTCGTAGTCAAAGAGTTTGACAAAAAGACAGATGAGTATAAACAAAAGAAGTTGAAAGAGGAAGATCCATATTAATGAAAACAATAGTATTAGGACCACCAGGCACAGGAAAGACAACCACGTTGTTAAACAAAGTAGATGACTATTTAAAAGAAACA
>Ga0209992_10003894_pt1 | contig 12173 bp, 4 predicted proteins | sample 2SBtaG_2_FD_182564 | JGI IMG/M metagenome (GOLD analysis project Ga0209992, IMG submission 182564) | Deep subsurface microbial communities from Kolumbo volcano to uncover new lineages of life (NeLLi) - 2SBTROV12_ACTIVE470 metaG (SPAdes)... | ecosystem: Environmental > Aquatic > Marine > Volcanic... | reverse complement strand
TTATTCCTGAGATTTTAATCTTATCTGTAGTAGCAGATACATCAGCAGTAATAGTGGTAGTTACAGCAGTAGCAACTATTGGTGATTGAACCACATTATCAATACTTAATATACATCTTGAATTCTGTTTAGTAGAAGTAAATGAATGAGAAGTACCAATACCAACAGCAGTAATATCCAAATAAGTGGGACTGGACTTTAAAGCATTCTCTGCAGAAGTGGCAAGTCTAAGTGTAGAGTCATCAACCTTAACAGCATATACTGTAGAAGGCATTTTATCTGTAGTACCATATCCAGGTATAGATTGTGAGGTAATTTCAATAGCAGAAGTAGTTCCTGCACCAGTATACTTGTATGATAATTGTTCACCAGTAACAAAATAGTGATCAGGTAGTCTAATAGTATCTTCAGTTAAACTAACTGTGGTAGAAGCACTTCCTACAAAGTCTCTCTTAAAGATTGGTAGTTGTCTGTGCTTAAGTTCAAATGCTCTCTTAACATCAGTCTCAGTAGCAGTATAAGCACCAAAGCCAGTATCAATAGTAGCATTGTTTAAATCTATTTCAGTAATAGTACTGAGTTCATTTACCAGTCTTAAAGCAGCTTGGAATACTCTAACCTGAACATTAGCACTTGCTATAGGTGTGAATGTTAAGTTAGTATTATCTCCAGAAATAGCAGCATTGAAATCGCCAAGGTTAGTTACAGTTTGGTTAATAGCATACTCTGTTATGAAAGCAGTAGTACCATCATCAACTACTATGACTTCTGATATTTGATAATGACTATTAGTAGTATCTTCTACACATACAACATAATATGCACCATTAAATGTTTCAGTTTCATATTGTGCTACAGTTGTAGCAGATGGAGAACCACTAGAGGATATAGCAGTATATCTTGAATCTAAATTAGAAGTGTTTAATGATGTAGTACCAACACCAGCAGATGATGCATTTCCAAAATCAACATGGACTGTATTAGCAACATATGTGCTTGCAGTACTAACAGTGGGATGTAGATCTAGATGAACTCTAGAACCAGCAATATATGCACTATAAGTTCCAAGACCAGGTTCTCCAGAAGCACTACCAACATTACCTGTAGTTAACTGACCATATTCCACTAAATCTACGTTAGTGCCATCATGAACCAAAGTTATCTCATCATGCTCCCAGTAGGATGAATCACTAGCAGCATATGCAACTAAGATCTTAGATCCTCTATAAGTGGTGGCAAATGATACTATACTATGTTGTGTGGTGATTCCTAAAGGTATGGTTGTTGTGCTACTTACAATATTAACAATACCACCTAATCCAGTAGAACCTACACCAGCAACACTATCAGAAATATTAATTGCTACATTTGAAACATCATAATTATTAAATTTAAACTTCTTAGGGAAGAATAATAATCTTCCATCATCACCAGCAATATCCATATCAAATGAACCCAAATCTCCACCAAACTCACCAAGGTCAGTATTGGTTTCAACTCTACCATACTGATTTAAGAAGATATTACCAGTATCATCATGAAGAGCAGAAACTAATAGAATCTGTCTTTCTTTAGTAAATCTCTTATCTCTAATAAATGAAATATACTTTCTATACCTTACACTTGCTAAATTAAAACTATCAACAGACATGAAAGCATCTGTTCTAGCATTATTATTAAAGTCACCACTAATATCATCAATACTTAATACTCTATTACCAACAGACTCACTATAATCTTGAAGAATTTTAGTATCAAAAACTACTTCATCAGACACTATTTTAGAATCTATATTTAAAGTTTTTTCTCTTACTAAATCAAAATCAAATACTGTATTTAAATCCATTACAGAAATTAAATCTGTAACCACATCAAAGGAAGTTTGATCTTGAATAGTAGATATACCAGCATCAGTTTCACTCCTAACTATTAAATCACTAAATTTTTTAAATCCAGATGTATGATTTAAAGTTGATACTGGTTCATCCCATTTAGTGTATTGAACTTCAGACTGAAGTGAATATGAGAAATATTGATAGTATTCACTATCAAATATTCTTTGCTGATTATCATTTAAGAATCCAGAATTAGTTTGCCATCCCTCATTGACAATTGAAGAAGAACCTATATTATACAAAGTATTATAAGATGTATACTCACTAATAATTGCTTTAGTTTTTGATGATTCTCCAAAAAGAGTTTCTCCCACTTCAAAGTCAAAGGAAGATGAAATTTTAATATATTCATTTAATTTATTCCAAGATTGTAAAACTGCTGTTTTATTACCTGAAACTAAAGTTTCACCAACTTCAAATCTATTTTGTTCTATTTTAACATCAAAGGTAGGGAAATATTCTTCAGGAACAATCTTACCAAATGAAGAAGCAGATTTAAATGTACCAGGAATTTCATCTACACCAAGAGTATTAGATAAACTATATCTTACAGTTCCAAGTGTTCCTCCAATATTAGGATCTGTTGCTAAAATTTCAAATAATTTATAATTATAATTTACACTATTATAACCTTTACCAGTGCTTCCTAATCCAACACTTACGCCTTCAATCATTACCTTCTTACCCACCTCAAATGGATATTCAGCAGCATCACTAAAACTAGCTCCAATAGTTACTGTTACATCACCAGTTCCACTATTATAATCAATATTGTTAATGGTAATTCCATTAGAGTTGCTAATAGGAATAATTTTTGGAACAATATCATTTAAAAACTTACTATTTTTTAAAATAGTAACATGAGTATCTCCAAGTTCATAATCCAAATCAATTTCAGAAACTTCTTTATTAGTTAATCCATCCAAAACAACCAATCCTGGAGAACTTAAATAATTTGTTCCTACAGAAGAAATACCAATACTTTTAATAGATGCAAGAGCATCTATTTTTATTAAATGAGGTATTTGAGCTTGAGGTCTTAAAGTATTATCTGCAGAATAATCAAAACCTATATTCTGAATATCTACATTTGATATTCTCCCAATAGTAGTGCTTTCTGGTTTTAGAATAGCGTCTCTTCCCTCATAAGATCTAATAGTACTAATACCTGGAATAGTTCTATATTGTTTTCCTTTAGATCTTAGATTAATACCAGCAATAGGTCCTTGAGCTTTTGTTTTAGATGAATCATAAGAAAAATCACCATCAGAAGAAGAGTACTCCAATTTCTTTGGAGATTTTGGAGCTGAGAATAAAAATGTAGTGCTACCTACACCAACTAATGTATGACTACCAGTTAAAGGATTAGAAGAAAAAACTAAACTATTAGAATTTACATTATTATCAGTATCTCTAATAATTTCTTTTTTTATATCAGTATTCAAATCATCATTTATTGGAGTTAAATTATAATATAAATCTTTTTGAATTTGCTCAACATTTTTAATAGTTAAAACAGCAGTAGCATCTATTCCAATTCTACCTGATAGACTAATATTAAAATCATCAGTTTTTCCTGAAGTGAAGAATAGATTATTAAGATCTATATCAGAATATAAATTAAAATCAAACGCACTATAAGAAACTTCATTATTAACAAATGATAGTGAAGAATCTGAAAGATCAAAATCTACTTGCTGATTTCTTTCTATGATTACTCTAGGATTAATAGATGAGATCTTACCAGCATAAGAACTGGTGATGTTTATTACATTTGGAGTAAGATTTATAGACTCATAAAACTCATTACATAATTTAATTGTATTTTGATCTACAACATAAACATAATATATGCCATTATCAGTCAATCCTCCAGGAGAAGTAGTAGCAGTAGATACAATTTTTTGACCATTCACATAACCATGTTTAGAGATGGTAATAGAGTTACTAGAAACATCAATATCAGATTCTGAAAAACTTCTAGGATTTATAACTAATCTTCTATTATAATCATTATAAGCAACTTTTATAGTAGTTGTTATTCCTGGATTTACTTTTAATGTTACAGAATCAGATGCCCTAAGACCATGAGTAGATGATGTAGATACTGTTACCAAAGATCTATTAAGTTGTCCAGATAAAACATTAGAATAATTAGTTTTAAAACTATGGTATAAACCAGTTCCAATACCAGTAAAGAATAAAGTACTAATATTTGTTGTACTATTAATTCCCACAAAAGATCCAGTAGAACCTACTCCTACTCTAGCAGTAGCAATACCAATCAAATCTTTGGATAAAGGAGCTGCATATAGTGTTTGTTCATTAGACAGAATAAACTCCATTGTACCATCAGTAGAAACCCCTAGAGCAGTCCCTTCATTGGTTCTATAGGTCAATGCATCTCCAGACTTTAATCCATGATCTTTAAAGTAAATTGATTTGGTAGGAACAAATATTTCACTAATACCTGTTCCTGGATTAGAGAAGAATAATGTAGATCCAATTCCAACTCCAGAAACATTTCCTAAAGATACAGATTCTTTAGGATTGAAATATAATTCTCTATTAAGTGTATAGTCAGATTTATTTTGTGGGTCTAGAGGAGAGAAATGTAATCGTCTTGGATTTTGACTAATAAGAGAAAAAGATGTATGAGAAGATCCTATTGTAGAATCATATTGTCTGATAATTCTAATTCTAGAATCTTCTTTATCTACATTTAATACTTTTATTTTTTCAGTTCCTATACCAAGAATATCATTCTCTCTAATAAAATTGGGTTCTAAATTACCAATTACATTAAAGAAAGTTACTATACCTGTAGTAGATATTCCTGCTACGTCTCCAAATAATTTAAACTGTTCTGTTTTTATTCCTACTGGTTGGATGTAGTTATTACTTAATCCATTTGTATTTAAACCACTAATTACTACAAATTCATTTTGATATAGATTATGAGGAATAGTAGTATAACCTACAAACTTAGAAGTAAACTCATCTGGAATAAACTCAACATTTGAAAATACTGTGTTAGCAACACTAATTTGATTAATAGTTTTACCTTGAATAGATCCTACAGTAGCATGGGCGCCATATCCACTAGATCCTTCATTATCAAATACTACATAATCTCCAATTCTATAATTATATCCTCCAGTAGAAACTCCTATATTTGATAATGAACCAGCAGAAATTTCAGTAACATAAGTTTTTTGTTCATTAATATTGCTAGGATTAATTAAGAAATCATATTTTGTTTTATTAAAAAGGAAATTATAATTATCAGTATTTCTAACTAAATTTGTTTTATTAAGATCCGTATTATCTTGATTAGATAAACCTTCAAAGTTGTATTGTATTGGTTCATACTTATAGGAATTACCTATAAAATAAGGAAACTGAGGTCTTCTATAATTTTTAAATGATCCTTCAGAATCTCTAACAGTTGGATTTATTGTAGAAAAATAAGCATAAATGCCATTTGGATATTCTGGAGTTTTGCAGAATCTACCATTATGTTCATCTAAATCTTTGTCTGTTGAATGAACATAATCTTCTACAAAAAATCCATTAGGATATATCTCTTTCCCATCAGAAGTTAATGGATTTGGTCTATAAGAAGATATAGACACTGAATATCCAGATTCTATAATTTTAATAGAACCACCTGAATTAGTTGAATATCCATAAGGTCCATAAATTGGAGAACCATCATAAGACCACCCAAGAATAGGAGAGTGAACTCCTGAAGTTTGTTCTATATCATTTTCCAATCTTAAATCAGGAACAAAAACTTCTTTATCTCCTACAGTCTTTTTCAAATAAGTAGATTGTCTTAACTTTCTAGGTGCATATAAGTGAGAATATTGTAATTGATAATCGGAATTTAAACCATTAGTTACTATTCCATCATCTGAGGTAATTTGATCATTTTGTAATAATCTTTCAAAACTATTAATAACCCATGTTTTTGGATTAGCATATAAATCACATTCCCTTCCATTTGGTGTTACAAAAACATTAGTATTTGATGAAGTATATCCAATTCCACTATGAATAACTTTAACTGATTCTATAGCACCAGATTTTAATATAGGAAGAAGAACACATCCATTTCCTTCTCCATAAGCAGATAATATGGGAGCTGAATTATATTCAGTACCAGAGTTAAGAACAATAACTTCAGTTATTTTTCCTTCTACAGATACTATTGGAAATAATTGAGCATCTTTACCAGATTTTAAACTAAAAGTAGGTTGTCTATTATAGTTGATAACATCTGATGAACCATAACCAACTCCACCATCTACAACATATACTGATTTTATAGATCCTTTTCCTACAGGTCTTAATTTAGCATTAAAATCCTGCCCAGAGAAAGTTGAAACTCCAATATTACCATCAACTGTTACTTTAATAGGAGGGTAATTAAATTCATGAAATCCTAGACCACCATCTGTTAAATTAATATATTTTTTATTTCTTATATAAAAATTAGCTGGTGTAGACCCTACTCCTACAGCAGATAATTTAAATGAATCACCATCAACCTTTGTTACATAATAATCTGTTAAAGTTGCAAGTCCAGAAATAACAGTTCCTTTAGTATCATATCTAATAATTTCTCCATCAGAATATCCATGATTTTTAATAGAAATTTTATTTGATGCTGTATTAATTCCAGATGGATTAATAGAAGTTAATCTATTAGTGTACAAAGATCCAGAATTACCAATACTAACTGAACTGATTATTCTCTTTTTAGATTGACATTTTAACTCTTGAATACCTACTCCATATGCAGTAAGACTTATAGTAGAAACTCCTGCTATAGCATCACTATAATTTTTATGTAAAGATACTGTAGTAGCATTTTTAACACAGCAGAAATATGCAGCATTAGTAGTTAATCCAGCTATAGCTGTTTGACCCTCTGTATTATAAGAAACTAACTCACCATCTCTAAATTTATGAAAAGTTGAAAATCCTATAGTATTACTTGTAAGATTAACTAATCCTGCAGTTTCTATAGAATTAAATTCTACATTATGATCTTTAGCAATCAAATTTGGAGATGCTATACATCCCTTTCCATTTCCTCCAGTTATCTTTATAGTTGGAACTGTAAGATAGTCAAAACCACCATCTTCAACATCTATTCTTTTTATAGATCCCTGAACTTCACAAAAAGCAGAACATCCAGTTCCAACTGCATCAGAAACAGATACTATAGGAGGATTTACTATATCATAAAATTTTCCCTCACTAACTACTGAAATTTCTTCTAAAGGTCCATAATTGACTACATCATTAGATTTATAATTAACAATTTCTACTCCATTTACCAATATACCAGTTTTTCCAGTTCTTGTTGGATTTGAAAATTTAGATGGTATTGATGCATGAATTTTTCTTAATAACTTTTGAGATTTTATGTTCTTTTGATAAAAATTTGAAATTTTAAATATATTATCAGATACACTTCCACTAAAAGATACAAATACATTATTGTTTATATTTGCACTACTTTTACTAAGTTTTATAGTATTAACATCAATCTTTTTAATAAAATATTCATCTTGAGTGATATCTAATTTATTATCACCACTACCACCAACATAAGTTACTTTTTCTCCAGTAATTAATCCATGGCTAGGAATAGTTATTTCAGTGCTATTATTAAAACTACCAGAAAATATAATATCAGTTTTACGAATATCTAGAGCTTCATTAAAATAGTTTGGGATAGAAGGAGAAGCAATATAGGTATTTTGATTACCATCTGAGTAAGAATTCTGAATATTTGTTGAAAAAATATTGGCACTAGGATAATTACTTAAATTTGCCTTAGATAATAATCTTTGAATTTTATAAACAGTATTGGAAGATAATTCACCAGCACCTTTAACTAAAACTTCTTTAGAACTAATAAGAGAAATAATAGAACATTGTACATCATTAATTAGAGCGTTATCACCTACAACAAAAATATGATTATCAAAAAGAGTAAGTTTATATGTAAAGTTTGATTTATCAATAAGATCAATTGATTGAACATCATAAGTTATTGAAATATTATTAAATAGACTTTTATTGACTATATTTGTGACATTAGAACCAAGACCTTTGGGTTTAATAATATCTCCTACTTCAGTATTATAATTTCCCTGAAAAGCATAATCTAATTTTGAAAGAACACCTGTTACTCTAACTTTGACTACATTTGCAGTTCCTACTCCAGAATATCCATAAGCATAAGAACTGGATAAAAGATCTTGAGTTGGATCAATACTTCTATCAATCCCAGAACATCCATAAAATTGATTAAAGGATTTTGAATCATAAGTTATAGTAGAAGATGTTCCATCAGCAAAATTAGCAAGTAAAGTGCCAGCAGTTCCAAAACCAACAGTAGAGTCTACGCTCATAACAGTAGATCCTATGGAAATAGAATCTACTAATTTGGTGTTTGGATGAATAGAAAACCTGCCAGTTACTCTAGATGAAGTTGGAGTATAATCCAAACTTACTTTATAATAAACCTTACTATCTCTAATAATTTTTTCTACATCATTAATAGCTCCTATAGCTTTAGGAAAAATACCATCAGAATCTTGAAATAAATTCCTATTGATAAGATCTACAGGATCTCCATCAATAGGTTCTACTACTAATTGTTCTGAAATTTTATAATTGCTTGCTGATGGAATAAAAAGAAAATCCCTTGGTTTTAGAACATTTACATCTTCTCCATATAATGCTCTAAACAAAATTTCAAATGATTTATCAGTTCCTTTAGATGAATAAAAATCTTTTGATTGTTTAAGAAATAATCTTTTATTAATATCTGAGGATAATGTTCTTTCTTCAAATCCAGGAGTAATTTGTTTTTTTACTTTCTTAAAAAATTCTTGTAAAAAACGAATACTCAAATTATTAACTACTGATCCTGATGAATGAGTGGAAATACCAGAATTGGTAAAAACTAACTCATCTGTATGATTTGGATTTCTATACGAAGTAATTCCACTAAATCCACGTGAACATCCAATAAAGGAATTAGTAGTAATTCCAGTATATGTAATAATTTCAGAATCTATTTCAAGTAATCCAAATGAATCTGGAAATCCTGTAGTAGAATCTACAGTTATAGTATTATCAGCAATTCCTACATTAGTTGAAAGATTTGTAGATTCTATAAGATCTGTTAACTCATCAACTTTAATATATTTGTCAATATTTTGCAATACATCTAATGTTGACCCTTGACCTTCTAAAGCAGTATAATATTGTGCTAAAAATTCACCAGCAAGAGGAAAATCCGCTCTTATGAAATCTGGCAGTTGATTTTTAACAACTGAACTAATTTTGACTCTTGTATTTTTTGGCATTATTTTTTAATATGTGCTTGAAGAGGGATTTGTAGTAGTGCCTAAAACATAGGTATCAGATTGAACCAAATTAGTATTCAAAGACTCAGCTTCAGTTAATCTAGCTATATCACCACTGGTATAGCTGGAAGTTGCTGTATAAAGATTTCCTGCTGTATTTGCACCAGATGATATTACATCTGAAACCATATCAACAGTACTATTACTATTATCTAGTTGCAAATAAAGATCCTGTAATCCAATCACATCATTTGACTCAGGACAAGCAGAAACTTCAATAATTGAAACATCTTGAACCTTTTTAGAAGTTCCTGTGATATTAACTGCATCTAACATGATTTCACCCTTTTCATAATCAATGGTTCCTACATTGTTACTTACAACTACAGGACCAGACTTAGATTGCAACTTAAATAAGAACAATTTTCCTGTTCTGCGATTAGCATTAGGTTTATCTGACATATAGAGAGTATCTGCTACTCCAAATACATTAAACCCAGATGACTTGACATTATAACCATTATTATTCTTTATATAGAATGGATTTCCAAAACAAAGTTCATATTCCACTCTTTGACCTAATCTGGGTTGCATATCCCTTCTTATTTCAATTTTAGTAATATTAGATGTTATTGATTGATTGCTATTATCAATAATTCCTTGAAATTTACTATATTTAAATTTTGCTCCATATTTGTTCATTTCTGTTGAATCAGAATACTTATTAATATTATCCATCACTACAGTTTTGACTGCATTTGCATCAGAAGCTAAACTTGGGTTATAATAAGCATTAACATCTACTTCAATGAACAAATATTTAAGATCTTGTATTTCAGTAACAATTCCAGCAACAGAATACTTCCTTAATAAGGTATTAAGGTTATTTTTAATGGAATCTGGTACATAAGGACCATAAAATGGTTTTATGGTGATAAAAACCTTTCCATATTGAGGTGGACTTAATTCTTCTCCTCCAAAAACTGAAACTGACTCAGTTTCTGGGTAAATTTTAGGAATTAATGCCTCATAATCACCTGCTGTGACTGCTCTATTGTAAGTTGAGTAAATTTTAGGTGCAAAACGCTTTACAGAGTCAACAGATTCAATTTCTTTACCTCCAATAGACTCATTTACAGTAGAAAGTAAAGAAATTCCTGTACTTACAAGGTTATTGTTGTTATCTACTATTCTTCCATTGAAAGAAAAGGATGAAACACCATTTGCTGCCTCTCCATTACTGGTAATATAGGAAACTTCAATATAATTCAGTGATTTTAACTTTTCTCCAAACACTCCATCACCAAAAATGAGTTCATATCTCTGATCTTCTACTTCTTGAATGAAATAGACCCTAGAAGAGGAGGTAACTTCTATTAAAGTATCAGAAAATACATATTTTTTAGAAGATGTACTTGATTCAGTGTCTCTTACAGTAACTTCTAAGGTAGAAGTATCAATATTTGCATTATCTAAGGTATATCTTGATGGTGGAGCAGGTGTTTCTGATGAAACAGTGAAATTTGATGTTAAATATGACCCTTCATAGATTGTAACATTGCTAAAAGTGGCAATTCCATCAACTACAGGCACTGTTATATCACTTGGAATGCAAAAAGAGTAACTTTCTGACCCAAAAACTGATGATGAAGTTGTTACAATGCCTTTTTTAAGTGTTAAGGTAACAGGTTTAGTAGTAAAACCAGTTGTATTTACAAAAAATGAGATTATTGCCTTTGCTGCAGTCCTTGATCTGGGTGTATAACCAATATTTCTTGCTAATGCTACTACATTTTCCCTCAAAGTAGCACTATCTATGAAAACCTCATTGCTAATCATGTTAGCATTGTATGAGGAGATGTAAGTATTGTATGCTAAGACATCAATTATGTTAGAAAGATTAGATCCTTCAAAATCATAATCAGTAAAATCAGAATTTTCCCTCAAATAATCAGTAAGTGAGGTCTTTATCTGATCAAAATCTAGGTCTGTAAAGTTTACTAATGCCATTTATCTTGTTGACTGTAGTGCAAAGTTTAATTGTTGAGGAAGAGCTTCAATTCCTATAACATCATAGATGACTGTAACATCAAATTCATTGTTATCATAGTTAGGTTTCACTAAAACATCCTTTAATTTTACTCTTGGTTCAAATTTAATGATAGTTTCTTCAATTTCATCCCTTATAGATGATGCAGAAATCTCATCTAGGTTGTCAAAGAGCACTTCACTTACTCTTGAACCCAGATCTTCATTAAAAAATCTTTCGCCTGGAGTAGTAAGCACTAAATTCCTGATAGAACGTGCAATTGCAGTGTTATTTTTGACAGTGATTAGGTCTTCATTAATAGGATTTACCTCAAAAGACATGCTAATGTCCTTAAATCCCCTACTAATCCTTTCTACAGGCATAAAATTAAGTAATTATAAGTTTATTTATGAGGGTTTTTACGCAAAAAAAAGAGACCCTTAGGTCTCCTTGTTATCTTCCTTGTCCTCTATACCTTTTTTTAGGTTTATTAGAACTAGTAGCACAGTATTTGGTGTGTTTTCCAGTCCCTTGTCTTGTCTTCTTGGGTATGGTTTCTACAAACTCATTCCCAGAGAGAGATTTTCGCACAGGCATTAGTCTTCTTCCTCCTCTAGTTGTTTCATTACTTTGTCAGAGATCGCCATCAGATTGGTGACGCTCTTGAGATTTTCTATTTGAAACATTACATCAGCTATATGCTTACTAATATAAGGTTCCTCATTTCTTGCTGCAAAGGCAAGAGCATTTCTTAGTGATGCAACTGCCTCATCCAATGAAGTTTGTACTTGTTTTGATAGTGTCATTAGAGGTCTCCTAGATTACTCTTGTTTTCTCATGACCCACCCTAATACG
>Ga0209992_10003890_pt1 | contig 12179 bp, 10 predicted proteins | sample 2SBtaG_2_FD_182564 | JGI IMG/M metagenome (GOLD analysis project Ga0209992, IMG submission 182564) | Deep subsurface microbial communities from Kolumbo volcano to uncover new lineages of life (NeLLi) - 2SBTROV12_ACTIVE470 metaG (SPAdes)... | ecosystem: Environmental > Aquatic > Marine >... | reverse complement strand
GGTGGATGGCGGCGCAACGGTGGATGGCGGCGGATCAGCGGACAGCACGGCCGGCGGCGATACGGTCGGCAACGACTCGGACAGCAACGATACGAGCGGCTCAGCTTCGTCCGGTAGCGACGCCGGCGGCGGCTCGGATGTATCCAGCGGACCCAACGTCAGCGGCGCCCTGGTCCACGCGCCATTCAAGCCAGCTGCACCGGGCGGGAAGGCCACGCGCTGGGTCTCTCCGAGTGGCAAAGACAGCAACCCCGGCACCAAGGACAAGCCGTGGCGCGAGATCCACCATGCTGCCCAGGCCGCCAAACCCGGTGACGTCGTCGCCATCCTCGATGGACAATACAAGTCGCCGATCATCGTCGCCGGCAAGGTCGCCTCGGCCGCCAAACCGCTCGTCTTTCGCGCGGAAGGAGACGCCGTGTTCATCGATGGCAGCGGCGCGGACGGCAGCAAGTGGGACAAACGCGACGCCATCTACATCTACGACAGCGCGCACGTCATCGTTCACGGGCTCCATGCCAGCAAGGCCAACCGCGCCGGTTTGCGGGTCAGCAAGAGCGACCACGTGACCGTCCAGGCATGCGTGTTCAATGAAAACGGCGTGTGGGGGATCTTCACCGACTTCTCCGACCACACCGCGCTGCTCGGCAACGTCTGCAACAAGAACGCCAAGGAGCACGGCATCTACGTAAGCAACGCGTCGGACAACGCGCGCATCATCGGCAACCGCTGCTCCGCCAACCGCGCCTCGGGCATCCAGATCAACGCCGATCCGGCGACCAGCAAGGCCGAAAAGGAAGACGGCATCTCGAGCGGCTGCGTCATCGAGCGCAACTTGCTCACGGGCAACGGCAAGATCGGCGGCGCGGCGATCAACCTCGCATCGGTGCGCAAGTCGACGGTGCGCAACAACCTGCTGGTCAACAACCGCGGCACCGGCATCGGCATGTGGGACGACGGCCAGGGCAGCCAGTGGGGCAGCAAAAACAACATCGTCGAGCACAACACCGTGGTCATGGCGACGGGCGCGGGGCGATTCGCGATGACGATCTGGAACGGCAGCACCGGCAACACCGTCCGCAACAACGTCTTGGTCGGTGCGGCGCGGGGCTCGATCAGCTACACGACCGACTCGCTGTCCGGCCTCAAGAGCGACCACAACATCTTCTTCAGCTACTCGGGCTGGCACCTGTTCGAGGATGAAAAGGCCGCCAAGAAGCGCAATGTGGACCAGTGGAAGAAGATCAGCGGCGGTGACAAGTCGTCCAAGAAGGCCAAACCTGTGTTCATCAACCCCACCAGCTTCGATATGCGGCTCAAGGCCGGATCTGCGGGTGTTGATGGCGGCGCGGATGCCGGGGTGAAGACCACCTACGACGGGAGCAAGCGCCCCTTCGGCAAGGCCCCCGATTGCGGAGCGTTCGAGCGATGAAGGATGATTGCCGCCGATGATGCCAACGACACGAGGAGCACGGATTGCGGCTTGGGGGATTGCGGCTTTGGCGGTCGCATTGCCCGTGCAAGTGGACGCGCAGGAGCTTTCGCCCGAGGTTGACCGAGACCCGATCGGCGTTGCGTCCGCGCAGCAGTGGTTGGCTCATGACTGGCGGCGTTGTCGGCTCGCGAACTATCCGCGCGATCCCGTGCAGGGCGTGGAGAAGGTCAGCACGACCCTCCGCTTTGGTCGGACACGCCGCAAGAACCGCAAGGTCAAGGCGCGTCTGCAGATCACCTTTCACAAGCGCGACGGCAAGAAGGTGAAGATGACGCGGCCGCAGAAGCGATTTGTGCGCTGCGTGAAGAAGGCGTTTGGCAAGCGCAAGTTCATCCAAAGCGGCGCGCCGAAGGGCCCGATTGTGGTCGCCAATCCCCATCCGGGACGTCGCTTCTCCCGCGGCGGACGGCTCAGTCATGTGCTCGCCCAGCGGCAGGCGTCCGTGCAGCTCCACAAGGCTCGCCGGGCGTGTCGGATGCGGCGGGTGAAGACGCCGATGCGGCTGACATTGCGGGTGAAAAGGGACGGTTCGGCGACCGATATCCAGGTCTTTGGCCCGTCCAAGCGGCAGCGCAAGTGCATCAAGCGCCGGCTCCGAAGGACTTTGCGGTTTCCACCCATCAAGGCGCCGGTCGCGCTCGAGGTCCCGTGATGCGAGGCAGTTTGGTCGCGTGCGCGGCGGTAGTTTTAAGCGCGGGATGCGTCGCAGAACCCGGAAACGGCGGGTTAATAGCGCCGGACGTGATCCACGGGGCCGATTCTTCGCCCTATTTTGAGGTCCATCTTCCCGGGGACGCCGGATCTTCGGGCGATTCGGAGGCTGATGTAGCTGACGGCGAGACGCGTGACGCGGCCGTTTCCGACGTTCTGGACGCGTCGGCTCAAGACACTTCGGTTCCAGACACTTCGGTTCCAGACACTTCGGTTGCAGACACTTCGGTTCCAGACGCAGCGGCCCCTGACAGCGCGCCCCAAGACACCGAAGCGGACGCTGGCTCCTCGGGCGATTCCGGTTCTGCTGCCGATGCCGGTACAAGCCCGGATGCCGGTGCGCCGCCCAAACCCAAACCCAAATCGCTCAAACCGTGCAGCGGCGGCAAGTGCTGGCTGACCCCGACGCTCTCCGGACTGTGCGGGTCGGTAACGATCAACGAGGACTACAGCACCGGCAAATACAATGTTCACCGCTACGCATTTGCGCCCAAACCCGCCGTCGACGTCGATATCACCGTCGCGCCCGTCGCCGGCGGCTTCAAACCTGCGGTGATCCTTCACGATGGCGGTGGAAAGACGCTGTTCGACGGGGTCACAGCCCTCGCTGGCTCCGGTGTCGTCATCAAGCCGCTCGCCAACGGCAAGAACGGCAAAGCGGCGCGGCTGCGGCTCAAGGCCAGCAAAGCCGCCAACCTCCGGGTTCACCTGACCGACTGGTCCGTCGTCGCAGGAGGCTTCAAGACGTCCGTTTCCAAGGCGGCCAAGTACAAGCTGACCGTGTCGAGCAAGTGCCCGCCCCCAAGCCGGGAGAGCTGCTGACGCCTCCGTGTTTCGACCCCAACAACGTCAAGAAGGGCTTCGTGCTGATGCCCAAGTCGTGCCCGACCGGCCTGTACACGCGCAAAGCCGACGACTGTTCGCGCGGCACCAAGCTGCTGATCGACGTGCTCTACACCGTCGCTGTTAACGCCAAGAAGCTGCAGCCGAAGTACTCGCCGTTGAAGTTGCTCGACCTCAACCAGGGCAGCTGTAGCTCGGTCAACCACGCGACCCACAAGGACGGCACCCACGTCGACATCACCGCCGGATGCGCGACCACGGTGTCATGCAAGGACAACACGGCCGCGATCAACCTCGCCAAGCTCTTCGTCGACACCGGGCAGGCGTGCGGGATCATCTTCAACGACACGGCGGTGCAGAAGACCGTGAACGCCTATTTCAAGTCCAAGTACAGCTACAAACCCTGGCACGGCACGTTCATGCGCACCGTCAGCGGTCATACACACCACTTCCATGTGCGCGTGAAGAGGCCCAACGGCGCGTGCAACTGATCGCGAATCTCCAACGCGTCTGCAGCGAACTTGCCACCATCGGCGCACGGTCGCGCGGTCGTTGGTTGCGGTGGCGGACGGAGCGCCTTTCTTAACAGGGTGATGCCTACCCGACCCGCATCGCCGTCATCGCGCCGCGCGAACCGTTCTGCCTTGCTCGTTTTTGCATTGGTGGGGTGCTTTGCCATCGGCATGCCGGCCATCGCCGAGGCGGCGCGTCCCAAACCGATCAAGGTCGCGGGCGTCAAATTCCCGGCGTATGTGCGCCCGGGCTCCAAACCACTTCCGCTGCTCGGAGCCGGGCTGCGGACCAAGTGGCTGTTCAAGCTCTACGCGCTGGCGGTCTACCAGGTCACCCGCAAGTACACGGCGCATCACGTCATCCGGGCGAACGAACAGAAGTTCATCTGGCTGCACATGCTCCGTCCGGTCAAAGCGGCCGACCTCGCCGAAGCGGTCAATGAAGGTCTGCGCGACAACATGCCGCCCAAGATCCGGCGCCAAATCGCCCCGCAGGTTGCGCTGTTCGTCAAAGCGCTGCCGCCCACAATCCCCAAGGGCGCCGCGATCGGGTTCTGGTATCGGCCCGGCAAGGGCGTGCTCGTCAACATCCAGCACGGCGCGAAGCTCGACCTCGAGGGCTACGACGTGATGGTCGCCATCTGGTCCATCTGGTTTGGCAAAAAGCCGTCCGACTCCGGTCTCAAGCGGGACGTCCTGACACGTAGGTAGTCGGCGCCTTGCCTGGGTCGGGCCGCAGGTCGCAAGCTACGGCGGACCGCAGGTCGCAAGCTACGGCGGCCCGCAACCCGGCAGTCGCCATCGATGACAAAAGCGCTTGGCCCCAATCCGTCTTCGCCCGGCCGCGATGTCGTCGCGATCGACACCGGCGGCACGTTCACAGACCTGAGCGCGGTGCTCGGGGACGGGACGCAGGTGCGCTTGAAGGTGCCGTCGACACCCGATGATCCGGGCCGCGCGGTGCTCGATGCATTCGACGCGCTACGCGTCCAAATCAAGCGCCCATTGGGCCTCGCCGAGCTCCGACACGGCACAACAGTCGCCACCAATGCGTTGCTGGAGCGTCGCGGCGCGCGGGTTGTGTTGCTGACCACCGCGGGGTTCGAAGACCTGCTCCGGTTGCGCCGCCAGGACCGGCCCGACTTGTACGCGCTGCACCCGGTCGTCCCCAGTCCCCTTGTCGCGGCCAGCGATTGCCTTGGTGTGCGCGAGCGGATTGGGCCCGATGGTGTGGTCGTCACCGAGCTCGAAGACGTCGCCGCCTTCATTCAACGCAACCATGAGCTGCTGCGCGCCGCCGACGCCATCGCCATTTGCTTGCTGCACAGCTACGCCGACGGGACCCATGAACGCTTGCTTGGTGACGCCCTGACGGCCGCGTTCCCCCAGACCCCGATCACCCTTTCGCATGCCGTCGCGCCGGTCTTTCGCGAGTACGAGCGGGCGAGCACGGCTGCGGTCAACGCCTACGTCGCGCCCGTGATGTCGGGCTATTTGCGTCGTCTTGGTGAGGCCGTCGCGCCGGCACCACTGCGCGTCCAGGCGTCGGCCGGTGGGCTCGTTGTCGCGGAGGTGGCGCGGCGCGAACCGGTCTTGACCGTGCTGTCGGGCCCCGCAGGTGGTGCCGCCGGAGCGTGGCAAGTCGGCGTACGCACCGGCCGGTCACGCTTGCTCGCGGTCGATATGGGCGGCACATCAACCGACGTCTCGGTGCTCGATGGTGGGCTCGTGGCCGAGGACGACGGCCGGCTCGATGAACACCCGCTGCGCATCCCGCTGTTGCCCATCGACACGGTCGGCGCCGGTGGTGGATCCATCGCCTTTGTCGACGCCGGCGGCATGTTGCGGGTTGGACCCCGAAGCGCTGGAGCCGTGCCTGGGCCCGCCTGCTACGGCAAGGCCGGACCGTCCGCTGAACCCGCGGTCACCGACGCGCACGTTGTCTTGGGGCGGATCTCTTCGCTGCTCGGCGGGGCGATGGCGCTGCATCCCGAGCTTGCCCAAGAGGCTGTCGGAAGGCTCGCTGATCAACTCGGCCGCTCGGTGCACGATACGGCCGCTGCCATCGTCGCCATCGCGTCCGCCAACATGGCCCGGGCCTGCAAGCGCGTGAGCATGAATCGCGGCATCGATCCCCGCGGCCTCACCCTCGTCGCGTTCGGTGGTGCCGGTGGCCTGCACGCCTGTGAACTCGCCGACGCGCTTGATTGCCCCGATGTCGTCTTCGCCGGTCACGGCGGCGTTCTCAGCGCGGAAGGAATCGTCTTCGCGGCGCCCCAGGCCGACCATCGGCGCGCTGTCTTCGAGACCCTGGTGCCCGGATCGTCCGCAGCCGAGCTGTATCGCGTCGACGCCCTCCTGCACGACCACCTCGCCGAGACCCGCCGCAAGCTCGCCGTTGAGTGGCCCGGGATCGACGCGTCGAACGCGGAGGTCGTTGGCTGGGCCGATTGCCGCTACGTCGGACAGACCTATACGCTCGCGGTGCCGATCGAAGCCGGCATCAGCCTCCCCGTCGCCTTCGCCGAACATCACCAACGCCGCTACGGGTACGCGTTGCCCGACCGGAGGCTCGAGCTCGTCTCGGTCCGCGCTTCCGCCCGCCTGCGAACCGGGTCACAGAGCACTGTGGTGGAGACCGACGGCACGCAGCACAACGGACCCGTGGCGATCTCGTCCTACGGCGCGACGCTCTGGCTGCCCGATGGTTGGCAAGCGACCGGAAACGAGCACGGCGACTTCATCTGCACCCGCCGACATCACGTCGACGCCGCCCGGCCAGCGACCGTTGACGCGCTCCATCTCGCCATCCACCGCAACCGCGTCGCAGCCATCGCCGAACAGATGGGCGCGGTGCTCATGAGCGCCGCGTTTTCGGCCAATATCAAGGAGCGCCGCGACTTCTCCTGCGCCATCTTCGACCGCGACGGGCGCATGGTCGTGCACGCCGCGCACATTCCCGTCCACCTTGGCAGCACGCCCGCGTCCGTCGCCGCAGCCATCGCCGCCGTACCCATGAAGCCCGGCGTCCACGTGGTCCTCAATGACCCGTACGCGGGCGGGACGCACCTGCCCGACGTGACCGTGGTTAGCCCCGTTTTTATCGACGCCGCCGGCCCCGGACCCGCGTTCTACGTCGCCAATCGCGCCCATCACGCTGACGTCGGCGGCATCTCACCCGGGTCGATGCCTGCGCCCTTCGACAGCGCTGGAAAACCGCGCGAGCTGACTATTCACGATGAAGGCATCCGACTGCCCCCGACCGTGCTCGATGACGACGTCTTGCAGCGCTTTGCCGATGCGTCGCGGACGCCCGATGAACGTCACGGGGATCTTCGCGCCCAGGTCGCCGCCAACACCGCCGCACAAGGTTGGCTCCGACAACTCTGCGACGAGCTCGGATACGACGCCGTTCGCGGCAACAATGACGCGTTGATCAGGTACGCCGAGGCGCGTATGCGAGCCGTGATTGCCGGGATCGATGACGGCATCTATCGCTTCGAAGACGCGCTCGACGACGACGGCACAAGCGACGTGCCTGTCCCGATCCCGGTGACCCTCGAGATCGCTGGCGACGAGGCGATTGTTGACCTCCGCGCCGCGCCCGACAGCGGGCCTGGACCTCTCAATGCCGTGCGCGCCATCGCCGATTCCGCCGTCTTCTACGTGTTTCGCGCGGTGGCTGGCGCGGTTTCGGGCGAAGGTGGTGGCGCCATGCCCGCCAATGCCGGTTTGATGCGGCCGATTTCCGTGTGCACGCGGGCCGGCTCTGTGCTCGATGCGCGTTATCCAGCCGCCGTTTCGTCCGGCAACGTCGAGACCTCGCAGCGACTGGTGGATGCCTTGTTCGGCGCGATGGCACAGGCCGTCCCCGATGCCGTGCCCGCCGCTTCGTGTGGCTCGATGAACAACGTCTTGCTCGGCGGTCAACAGCCGGCGCCCTGGGTGCACTACGAGACGCTCGCTGGCGGTGCGGGTGCCGGTCCACTCGGCGGCGGAGCCGATGCGATTCACTGCCACATGACCAACACCCTCAATACGCCCGTCGAAGCCATGGAGCGCGCGTTTCCCCTCCGCATCGACAGCTACGCTGTGCGCGCCAAGAGCGATCTCGACCACGACGAAGCGGCCGACCATCGCGGTGGTAGCGGCGTTGTGCGTGCGTATCGATTCCTCGCTCCCGCCGAGGTGACGCTTGTTACGGAACGGCGCCGGCTCGCGCCCTGGTCTCGTGGTTGCGAGGTCGGCGGTCAGCGCGGCATGAACCGGCTGGTGCGGGCAGATGGGACCGTCGTCGACCTCCCCGGCAAGTGCACGGTGGCGGTCGGGATCGGCGACGTGCTCGAGATCTGCACCCCCGGCGGCGGCCATTTTCGCCATGACAACAAGCCGTTACCGGAGAGCTGAAAAAACCTGCGTCCGATCGGGCCCTCGCTTCGTCTATTGTGTAGACGGATCGGCCCACTTTGGCGTGCAGGTCAAGACGAGCATGGCGGTGATGGCGGCGACGGCGCGCATGACCAGCGCTGGCTTTGGCACCGAGAGCGAGGAGGGCGTCACCTGCTGCTACGCCGTCCAAGACAAGGTGTGGGCCATCGACCCCGACGGCCATCGCTGGGAAGTGTTCGTCGTCACCGGCGCCGACGCGGCCGAGCACAGCATTCCCGGCGCCCAAAAAGCCGACAGCCCCCCCCTGCTGCGAGCCCGTTGCCGACGCCACTGCGTGCTGCGATCCCGAAGAGAAGGCCGCCGCCGCTGCCGCGACCGGATGCTGCTGATGACCCATGTTTCGACCAACTCGACGACCCACGCCGCGACGGACCGCACCGCCGCGGCGTGGGGCCGTTTCTCCGAGGGTTTGTGGCGCTGGGTTCGAGCCTGGGTCAACGACGACGCGACCGCGGACGACCGGCTGCAGACGCTCTTCCTCCGAGTCCATGAAAAGCAGGCCTCCCTGCACGACCAGGACCGCATCGGGGGGTGGATCTGGCGCATCGCGCGCAACGTCCTCGCCGACCACTACCGATCCCGCCGCAGGACCGAGCCGCTCGACGACGAACGCGACCAGGCCGCGGACCAAGACGCCGAAGACCCGATCCCCGACGAGCTCGGCGCGCTCGCCACCTGGCTGGGTTGGACCGTCGATGACCTGCCGCCGGCCTACCGTGACGCCGTTGCCCTGACCGAGCTCGAGGGCAAGACCGCAGGGGTCGATCCTCGTCTTCATCGTGCTCATCGCGGTCTATTGCGTCGCGATGGACCGACTCGACGCCCGATACGCCACGGAGGGCTCGTCTGCCAGCGACGGGGGCGCCTCCTGATGGACCTGCAAGCTTGGACAACGCTCTTTGTCGGCTTGAGCTTCGCGCTCTACGTCGGCATCGCCATCATCGCGCGCGTCCGCACGACCCGCGGCTTCTACGTCGCCGGCCATAGCGTCCCCGCGGTCTTCAACGGCATGGCCACCGCCGCCGATTGGATGAGCGCCGCCATCTTCATCTCGATGGCCGGGCTCATCTCGTCTATGGGCTACATCGGCGCCATGTACCTGATGGGGTGGACGGGCGGCTATGTCCTGCTCGCGCTCCTGCTCGCCCCTTATCTGCGCAAGTTCGGCAAATACACCGTCCCGGACTTCGTCGGCGACCGCTACTACAGCAACGCCGCGCGTCTCGTCGCCATCTTCTGCGCGATCTTCGTCTCGTTCACGTACGTACTCGATGACGGGCCAGCCGATTCCCCAGCGCCAGGTTTTGTCGCGCAGGTCGTCGCTTTCGCCTTCGGATTGGCGGCGTCGAGCTTCTTCTCCGTGCTGGTCCTCGGCATCTTCTCCAAGCCCGCGACCCGGGAAGCCGGTATCGCCGGCATGCTCGTCGGCATCCTCTCACCGCCGCCTTACATCATCCATTTCAAGTTCGTGACGCCCGAAACCAACAACGCCGCCCACTGGCTCTGGGGCATCAGCCCGGAGGGCATCGGTTCGGTCGGCATGGTGCTCAACTTCATCGTCATGGGCGTCGTCTCCCGCATCACCCCGCCGCCGCCACAGCACGTCCAGGACGCCATCGAGGCGATCCGCTCGCCCTCCGTCGAATCCCTGCACTCTTCACCGGGGTAGCCCGCCGTCGCCATGCAGATCCCGTCTCCACAAGCCGTCGTCGATGCGATCATCGCCGTCATCAGCGACCGCCTCGACCACAACATCAGCGTCGCCGAGCACGCCGCAGCGTCCGCCACACACGAAGAAGCCCGCGCCGAGGACAAGTACGACACCCGCGGCCTCGAGATGAGCTACCTGGCCGCCGGCGCCAGCGATCGGGCCGAGACGTTGCGCGTCGTGCTGATGAACTACCGCGGCTGGCGGCGTCCACCCGTCGATCCACAGCACATCGCGCCCGGAGCGCTCATCGGACTGGAGGATGACGATGGCAACGAACGTGTCGTCTTCCTGGCCCCGTTCGGGGACGGCGAACGCGTGGTTGTCGACGGGATCACGGTGCAAGGTGTGACGCTGAAGGCCCCGCTCGGAGAAGCGCTGCATCGGCGCGGCGAAGGCGAAGAGATCAGCATCGTGGTCGCCGGCCAGCGGCGGCAATGGGCGATCGAGAAGGTCTGCTGAAGGGGCGAATCGATGCACGCTTTGAGTCGAAGCTTGCAGCAAGCCGCGGCGCCCGAATCGGAAGAAGAACGAATCAGGCGCCGCTCATTGCGCATCGAAATCCCCCAGGGCCGCGGCCCACGCCATGAGTTCCTCGTCCTCACGCCGGCTCACGGCTTGACCGCGACGCACACGCCTTTCGTGCAGCGTTTCGTCTTCCCGCACCACAGCCCATCAGAGAGTGTGGCGGCGACCGTGGCTGCTGCACGTCCTGTCAACTCGCCGAACGATTCCGAAGTGCGTTCACGCTTCGTTGGAGTTGCGCACAACAACCGGTGGCCGTCATGCGCCAGTGACAGGTCGACAATCTGGGCGACAGCTCCTATTATATTAGGTATGCCCGTAGGCGACCAATACCGAACCGCCCGCCGCGCGCTTGGCGTCACGCAGCTCGAGCTGGCCAGGCTCGCCGAGGTCAGCCTCGCGACGGTGCAGAACATCGAAGCCGGGCGTGCAAACGCCTCGAGGTCGACGCTCACGCGCATTGGCAATCAGCTCGGCCTGCGCTTGATGCTCGAGCCGATTCCCGCGGACTGGCAGCGGCTCGCGGTTCTTGGTGCGCCGATTCAGCTCGCTGCGCCGAGCCTGTTGCCGCCAAGCGCGGCAGAGCTGCGGCGCGAACTGACACGGGCCGCTGTGCAGATCGAGACTGACCCGGCGTCTGTCTCAGCCCGGCAAAGGGACGCGCTCGGTGCGCTGGTGCTAGCCATCGCTCACGGCTACCCGAGCTTGTTTCACAGCTGGTTTGCGCGCGCTCCTTTGATGGCGCGGCTCGTCCCTGATGACGTGACCGGTCGGCTCATCAAGCTCAAGCGCATCGCTGCGAGCACATTGGCAGGGTACCTGTGACCGCGCTCTCGGCAGCCACCCTGGAGCGGTTCGTCACGCTCGCGGCCGAACGTTTGCGAGGCGACTGGGTCGTACTGGGTGGCGCAGTCTTGCCTCTCTTGGGCGTAGAGCAGCGCATCACGGTCGACATCGACATCGCGGGGCCGGAAACGGCGACGAACCAAGAGGCGCTTGAGCTGATGCGCATCGCAGATGAGCTTGGCCTTGCAGTCGAGTCGATAAATCAGGCAGCGGCCTTCTTTCTGCACAGGATGCCGAACTGGGAGAAGCAGCTGCGCATCGTCAAGGCCAGCCCCAATGCCCGCATTCTACGCCCGAACGTGACGCTGTTCGTCTTGCTGAAACTCGAACGGCTCTCTGAGTCCGACCTGCTGGACTGCGTGGCCATGCTGAAGATCGCTGCCGACATCGGCGACCGCGTGGACGCCGCCCGCATCCTCGCCGCCATCGCCGCACAGGAGGCGCGCGCTGGGGTGGTCGAATCGCGCGCGTTGCGGCTGGCAGCTTTGCGAGAGGCTTGCTCCGGGGTGGACTGATTGCCCGCACGTGGGACGACGGTACCTGCGAAAGCGACGGGGCACAGGTCCGAGTCTTGTCCGCGGCGGCGGGACCGCGGCGGCTGTTTTGCGCGTCTCTCTGCCTCTTTGCGGCTGCCCGCCTTGGCTCGCCTCTGGCGTTGTTCACGGGTCTGGCCGGACCGCTTCTGGCCACCCTGCCTTTATGGAAGAGGGCATGAAGTCACTTCTGCTTTTCCGGGGCGGCTGTCATGACGACCCGAGCCGAGGCTTGCGCGAGCCTTGCGCGTGACTACAATGTGGTCACGCGGCATCACCGCGGTGCGCGGGGACGCGATGATGAAGACGCTCAAGAAGCGCGGCAATAGTTACGCATTGATGATCGACAAAGCGCTGATGCAACAGCTGAACGTCGGCCCGGAGACGCGGCTGCAGGTCGTCGTCAGCAACGGCTCGCTGATCGTGACGCCAGAGCGGGTGGGGCTCGGCCAGATCGGATCGGAGTTGTTCGGACGTGAGCGTCGCCGCACTCATCGGCAATGCGTTTCGCGATTCAGCCGACCGTAAGACGCACGTCACCATCGCCCGAGCCGGCG
>Ga0209992_10003889_pt1 | contig 12183 bp, 4 predicted proteins | sample 2SBtaG_2_FD_182564 | JGI IMG/M metagenome (GOLD analysis project Ga0209992, IMG submission 182564) | Deep subsurface microbial communities from Kolumbo volcano to uncover new lineages of life (NeLLi) - 2SBTROV12_ACTIVE470 metaG (SPAdes)... | ecosystem: Environmental > Aquatic > Marine > Volcanic... | reverse complement strand
AACGCTCAGTCTGCATGAACAGAATGGTCAGGGCGTCCCGAAACTGGTAATCATCGGGAGACAATTGCAGCGCCTGCAGCAGCAAACCTTCCGCATCGCGATATTCTTCCATCTGTTGGTGTGCCAGCGCCGCGTTGTAGGCTTTGCGAGGGTTTTCCGGATCCAATCGAAACGACTCTTTCAGAACTGCGGCAGCGGCGGGAAGACGCGGTCGCTCTTCTCCCAGAAAAAGACCCAGCATATAGAGCGCGTCAGAGCCATCCTCGCCCAACATCAGGACGGCTCCCCGCAGTTCATCCTCACCATGAGTCCTCAACTCCCTGTAGCGTGCTGGGTTGGCTGTCGAAACTGCGTTGGCCCATCTACCAGAAAAGAGACCCCATGCGACGAGCACATCAGGGTTTTCAGGCGCGACCCGCGACGCGATCTCAAATTCACCCTGGGCCTCAAACCACTCCCCCAACACCTCGTGCATGTGAGCCAGATTGATGTGAGATTCGGGGCGCTCGGCCGTTGCCATTTGAGCAACTCGATAATCGCGCATCGCGCTCCGGGCAGGCTCTTCGTCGAATTCATCGAAACCGAAGGACAAGGCGGTTGAAACTGCTTCTGTCCTCACCCATCGAATCTCATCGGCAAATACATTCTCCAGATTGGGAAGCGGCGCAACACCTGCCCAACCGGCGAAAGCACGAAGAGAGCCGACTCGCTCGAATGGGTTTCCAGAAGAAAGCCCGACCATGGCAATGCGGATGGCATCCGCATCGGGGCGGGTCGCGAGGCGGGCAATCAAACTCCCCTTCATGATGCGACTCGTGGTCGAATCGATCAGTACGGCAAATAATCGCTGCATCCCCTCTTCTGAGGACGTTGCCAGTGTCGAAGCCGCTCGTGCTGCGTTGGGACCTGGTGTCCTACCGATCGCTTCGGCCGCCCATTCCGCATCTTCGTTCACATGGCAATTCTGGCACACATCCGGCGAATTCGTTTCATGCGAAGCCAACGGATCGGGAATCCCGAATCGATGATCCTGGCGAGCATCGACGCCCATATAAACGCGTGACGGCATATGACAATCTTCGCACGAAGCGTCAATTCCAGATTCGCTCTCGTGAACTGCGTGAATGGCTACATCTTCGATGGATCCGGCATGGCAGGACTGACACAAGGCATCCCCCGGAAGACGGCGTTCGCCCGTATGCGGATCGTGACAATCCGAGCACGTGACTCCCTGCTGAGCCATTCGACTCTGCAAAAAGGATCCGTAGACGTAGACTTCATCCTGAATCTGTCCGTCGGCGAAATAAAGACCATCACCGATGAGGGCTGGAGCATACTGGTCCAGAAACTCGGCATCGTGAACTGCGGGCTCCACGAGCGGCGTACGGCGCGAATGGCAAGCTGCGCACATATTCAGCTCCGCATTCTGAATCGAGAGGTCCTCCCTTCCCCCAATATCTGTCTTGTCTTCTGAAGCCCCAGTCATACCGTAGGACGCGGTCGGACTTTCAACGTGATTACTCGCGGGGCCATGACACGCTTCGCAGGCCACCGTCATTTCCTCCCAGGTCGTCGAGTACGAGTCTGAGTCCAGATCATATCCTCGCTTCAAGCCGGTCGAATGGCAGGAGGCGCACATGTAATTCCAATTCAGGTTGTCACTTTGCCAGTGCAGCACATCTCCAGGCGGTGTGGGATCGTCGGGATACAAAGAGAACCAGTTCTTTCCGCCGGTATCCCAGGCCACCGTCAGGGCCTGCATCCTGCCCCGTTCACCCGAAAGAAGAACCTGTTGAAGGGGGTCATGACCAAAAGCATACTGCACGGGCAGTGTATCCCCTCTTGCAATAACGGATATCTGGTCTCCGGGCACCGTCGGATTCCCATCCCGAATGAATCGATACTCATCTGAAAAATGAGTGAACGCCTGGTTATCAAAGTCAGCCAACACACTGGCGGAATCCGGTAACTGCATGGCTCGCTTGTGATCCGAGCTCATCCATGCTTCATTCTGGTCGGTATGACATCCCGCACATGATGCAGAACCAACATACTCTGGCGCAGGGCTTCCACATCCCACGAGAAGGCTGAAAGCCACGAATGCAGCGCCAGTTGATGCGGTCAGTCTTAGCGTTTTCAATTCTGGAATGAACCGTTCTTTTTCTTGAACATGATCGCGTGGAAATAGCTGACGGAGCCCGGAAACGCGTATATGAAACCAGGAAATCCGATTCTAAATATCCACTTCCTTTTTCTTGACCATGAACAGGCCCTCTCCGATAGACGTCACCACGATGGTCCCGCTTTTGAACCACGGATAGTTGCTCCATGAGCCGCCCCCGACGCGATCGTCCGAGACCGTATCGAAATATGCGACTTCAACCGGGTTTTCAGGATCGGCTACGTCCAGAATGCGCAGTCCGGACACGTAGTTGGACTGATACATCAAATTGTCCTTGATATAGAGATTGTGATCTGTGCTTGTTTCCTGAGCGATATGCTCCTTCACCAGGATGGGATCATCCAGATCTTGAACATCAAAAATGAGCGTCCGTGTACCTTCGACGAGTCCTTGCGGCTCGTCCGCTTCATCGTTGATGTAGAAGTAGCGATGATCTTCCGTAAGCCAACCCTGGTGCGTGTAGGCGATGCTCGGATACGTTGCGCGAGAAATCACGGCAGGATTCTGTTTGTCGGTCACGTCGGCGATTGAAAGCGCCACCTCGTTTGATCCCAGGCAGATTTCTTTACCAACATGGTCAGAATCGGGACCGCGGTATACGACACATTGTGCATCATGCGTATTTCCAGTACCATTGCGGCCCGTTCCGGCATGCGAAAAACAGCCGGCAAACGTCGGGTTCTTCGGGTTGCTGATATCAATCATGTGTAGCCCCCCACCGCACGTGGTGCCGCCCATTTTTGAGGCGACCGAATAGGCGAACCCTGTTTCCTCGTTGATGACGATGTTGTGCGCGCTCGCAATCTCGGTGTACATCACGTCTGCATCGAATTCGACGGGGGCATCTTCCACGTTCAGCAGTCTCGTGAGATCAAAAACCTGCATCCCGTGTGGTCCGGAGCGATCCGAAACGATGAATGCGTGGTCTTTGTACACTTTGATATCGCGCCATGATGACGCCGTCGCGCCTTCAGTCATGGCCAGATTTCCCAGATATATCGGGTTGTAGGGATCTGTGACCTCTACAAATGCCGAACCATCGGTACGGCCGACCAGTGCAAAATCGCGTCCGCTGGCTTCATCGGTCCATCCCCATATATCGTTCATGCGCGTTCCGCGTACGCCACCGATATCCCGAATGGAAAGAAAAGACTGGACATCCATGCCGTCACATCCAAAACCTGCAGCTTCGCCTTCTTCACATTCTATCATCGAACCGGTGAACGACTCCATGGCGCCACGATCGTGATACACGATTCCAGCCTGAGCAAATCCGTCTTCTGCCTTGTCGAACATGAACGTTCCGCCTTCGCCTCCATCATATCCGACGGCCCCAACGGCTACAAAATCTGCTCCGGATGCGAGCGATCCCCCGATTGAGCTTCGGAATTTCAGACCTTCGACTTCCACGACGCCGTCCTCGCTGAAAGAACGCATCATGTTGCTCGGACTGTACACGTACAGGGCTCCCATCCGCCCGTTAGCGCTCGGAGCACCAATCCAGACTTTGTGGTTGGCATCATGGGTCTGACTGACACCAAAAAACTCGTTTCCCGTTGCCGAAGACGGGGCAAGACGAAGTGTGTAGTTGAAAGCACCGCTTTCCTCGTCCAGATGAAACACGGCTACCGCACCGGTACGAGAATCATGGCCAGGAGCGCCCACCATCGCATGACCGTGGTGTAGATAAATCGATGAACCAAACAACTGATTGGGACTCACAACGGGCATCGTGATTTGCTGTGACTCTTCCCATGAACCGTCGTCGCCTTTTTTGAAGACCATCACCGTCCCGGCTCCATCGTTGTGTGTCGGCGCAGCGACCATGGCAATGCCCTCGTCTATCGCCACCTGAACCCCCTGCATGGAAGCTCCGACTTCGCTGTTGCCCAGATGTCCCGTCATGGGCCATGATCCTCCTTCGGTACGAGTGAAAACGTGTGCTCCACCGGGAGAATCCGTCGTGCCACCACCGGCAGCCGCAACCACAATTTGATCTCCTCTGATCCCCACGGCAGAACCAAATCCTTCGCCGGGGCCATCAAGCCGTGCAGTTTGCGCCCAGGATCCATCCTCCTGACGGTTGTAGACAAAGGCCGCTCCAAATACGGGTGCCCCAACGACGAGCACGTCCCCGTCCGCGGCGATGGCACGACCATAGCCATCTTCGTCACCATCAGAATTTGGCAGGCTCAGCGATCCCGTTTCCATCCAGGACCCATCTTCGCCTTTCGAAAACATATATACCGATCCGGCTGTCAGTACGTTGTTGCCTTCACCGGCGAAGTACGTATCGCCTGATGCAGCGGCTGCTGCACCAAAGCCCTGGGCTTGTACGGATGCAGCAAAAAAGAACAGTGCTGCGATTACAGATATCCTACGCATGATAGTATCAGAATGGATTGAACAATCTTGAGAAATAAGTCGGGTTGACGGGCCTCATTCGACCCAGGCTCGTGGCTCCGAGAGATTAAGTCCGAGGGATTAAGAATGTAATCGATCAAGGCCGATTCAAAAAGGGGGCGGCGGATGGAAACCATCCGCCGCCCCGACAAAATACTACCCTCGGGAAGAGGTTACGGGAAGAGGTTAGATGTCAATTTCCCGTTTCTTGAGCATGAACAGACCCTCGCGACTTGACGTCACGACGATCGTACCACTCTTGAAGTAGGGGTAGTTGCTCCACGATCCGCCACCGGTGCGGTCATTGCTGACCGTATCAAAAAACGCCACTTCCGTGGGTGCTTCCGGATTTGAAACGTCCAGAATGCGCAGGCCAGCGACATAATTCGACTGATACATCAAGTTGCCCTTGATGTAGAGATTGTGGTCCGTGCTCGTTTCTGTGGAAATGTGCTCTCCCACCAGAATCGGATCGTCGAGATCCTGCAGATCGAAAATCAGCGTGCGTGTGCCTTCAACCAATCCCTGAGGCTCATCGCCTTCGTCATTGATGTAGAAGTAGCGCTGGTCCTCGGTGAGCCATCCCTGGTGGGTGTAGGCGATCGCGGGATAGGTAGCCCGGGAAATCGCGGATGGATTCTGTTTATCGGTCACATCGGCAATTGAGAGCGCGGTTTCATTCGAACCGAGGCAGATTTCTTTGCCACTATGCTCAGTGTCCGGGCCCCGATAGACAACGCACTGGGCGTCATGAGTATTTCCGGTACCATTGCGACCCGTTCCCTCGTGCGAGAAGCAACCAGCGAATTCAGGATTTTTCGGATTCCGGATATCAATCATATGCAGACCACCACCACAGGTGATGCCGCCCATGCGTGATGCAACCGAGTAGGCAAAGCCTGTTTCTTCGTTGATTACGATGTTGTGGGCGCTCGCGATCTGGTCGTACATCACGTCCGGCTCGAACTCGACAGGTGCATCAGGCACATCCAGAAGTCGCTCCAGATCGAATACCTGCATACCATGCTGACCAGCTCCGTCGGCGACGATGTAGGCGTGATCACGATACACCTTGATATCGCGCCAGACTGAATTCGTCGCACCTGGCGTTTTCGCCATATTGCCCAGATACACGGGATTATAGGGATCGGTGACTTCGACGAATGCCGCACCATCGGTGCGACCAACGAGCGCGAAATCGCGGCCCGAAGATTCGTGCGTCCATCCCCAGATATCGTTCATCCGCGTTCCGCGAACACCACCAATATCGCGAAGAGACAGGAATGACTGAACGTCCACGTTGTCACATCGGAATCCGGCGGCATCTCCTTCTTCGCATTCGACCATTTCTCCGACGAAGGAGTCCATCGCACCCTTGTCGTAAAAGACGATGTTAGACTGGCTGATTCCCTCTTCGGAGTGATTGTACACGAATACACCCCCTTCGCCATTATCGTATCCCGACGCGCCTACTCCCACAAAATCCGGGCCTGCAGCCAAAGAGCCGCCGAATCCGGTTCGAATCTGGAGACCCTCGACTTCAACAACTCCCGCAGCAGCAAAATTACGCATCATGTTGGAGGGGTCGAACTTGTAGACCATTCCGTTTCGACCATCCGCTCCGGGAGCGCCAATCCAGACATTGTGGTCCGGATCGTGGACCTGGGAGGAACCGAACATCTCATTTCCGCTGGCAGTTGCCGGCGAGAGTCTGAGAGTGAAATCAAAGGTGTTCGTGTCTTCGTTCAGGTGGTAGACTCCAACGCCTCCGATACGGGATTCGTATCCGGGCGCTCCGATCATGGCATGGCCGTGATGCAGATAGACTGAAGTGCCGAAGAGGTGATTGGGCGCGACAACGGGCATCGAAAGCGTCTGGACAACTTCCCAGCGTTCGTTCGGGCCGGCCTGTTTGAATACAAGAGCACGACCGGAACGATCATCTGCCATGGGCAGCCCCATCAACAGCATATCTCCATCGAGCGACAGGCTTACGCCCTGCATGGTTTCGGCGATCGATTCGTCTCCGATATGACCTGTCATGCTCCACTCACCACTCGCGTCCCGCTCCCAGGCATGTGCCATTCCACGAGGATCTTCCTCTCCTCCAACGGCGCTAACGACAATCGTCTCTCCGCTGATTGCAACCGCGCTGCCCAGACCAACACCGAAACCAGTCAGTCGACCCGACTGTGACCAGGACCCATCCTCACCACGTTCAAAGACATACGCCGCATTTTCAACCGGAGCACCTACCACCAGTAGATCTCCGTCAGCTGCCAATGCGCGTCCGAAACCGTCCTCTTCGGTTACTCCCGATGGAGATGTCAGCATCCCGGCATCCGCCCAGGAGCCATCATCCGCCTTCGAGTACATGAAAACCATTCCGGGTGTGACCCGATTACCTGATTCTCCAACAAAGAGAACACCATCTGTTGCGGCTGTCGCCGCTCCAAAACCCTGAGCCATCGCCGAACCGGCCACAAAAAGCAGGGCGGCGAGCATTGTAAACTTTCGCATGGGAAAAGTGGGATAGATTTGACTGCGCGTATGTGGCGAACCGTACTCGTTTCATTCGAACGAGCAGGCTTTCGCGCGAGCCAACAATGTATCGAACCACAGGCAAATCAGAAAGCGATATGCGCTTCGAATTGCCCCTTTTCCACACGATTTAGGGCGTTTTATTCCGTACGGAGCGAGTCTGCAGGATTGGCGATGGCTGCGCGGAACGACTGCCATCCGACTGTGGCATACGTGATGGCGATCATTCCCACGGCCGCCAGGGCGAATATCCCGAAGCCCAGTTCGACCCGGTATTCGAAATCTGACAGCCAGTCCGACATCACAATCCAGGCTACTGGCGAGGCAATCACAAACGCGACACCTACGAGCAGGGCAAACTCACGCGTCAGCAGCAACATGACCGACGGAACGCTGGCTCCCAGCACCTTGCGCACACCGATTTCCTTCGTGCGACGCGCAGTAGTAAATGAAGCCAGTCCGTAAAGGCCCAAACAGGCGATCACGATGGCAAAAATGGCAAACCAGTTGGCCAGCGTACCAATCACTGCCTCGCTTCGATACATCACGTCGTAGTCGTCGTCGAGAAACTTACCCGCGTATGGATACCCCGGACTGAACTCCCGATACGTACTCTCGAACAACTCCAGAGCTGCCCTTGTCTGGCCGGGAGCGATGCGAATAAATACGCTTCCTCCGTCGGCTTCATCGAGGCGTAGCACCATCGGTTCAATCTCGTCGTACATGCTTTGCATGTGAAAGTCCTTTACGACTGCGACGACAACACCCTCCCGTCCCCACATATCCCAGCGCTGTCCGATGGGATCGTCGGTGGGCATTTGCTCGGCGGCACGCTGATTGATGATAACATTGGCCGTATCGAGTGCGACATCAGGATTCCAGTCCCGTCCCATCACGATTTCCATGCCCATCGTTTCAACGAAATCGAGCCCCACTCCGCTCACGTAGTAAAGCGTATTGTCGTCGGGGTCTTTTCCATCGAATTCAGGATCTGTCGTCGACGTGTTGATCTCGAATGGATTTTCCCAACCTGTGGTAACACTGAGAATGGTTGGGCTCTGCAAAAGTTGGGACTTGAACGCATCGTATTGCTCCCGGGCCCCTCCCTCGAGCTCGGTAAGGAATACATTTTCACGGTCAAGCCCCAGATTCTTGTTCTGGATATAATCCAGCTGATTGTACACCGTGATCGTTCCTACGATCAGGAGTACTGAAATTGAAAATTGGAAGACGACGAGAACGCGCCTGAGTGCTCCTCCACTTCCTGCAGCCGTGACCTGGCTACGCAGCACTTTGATGACCCCCATACCGGAGAGGTAGGCGGCCGGGTAAGCGCCCGCGACGAAGCCGGTAAACAACGTCAGGGAAATGAACCAGGCCCATAGCTCAAGATCTGCCGAAGCCAGGGTGATGGCCTTGTCCGTCAATTGGTTAAAACCCGGCAAAAGCAGTGCAACTGCCCCGACAGCTACAACCAATGCAACCAGCGCGGTCAGTATCGATTCGCCAATGAAATGCAGCGCAAGACTCTTACGGGACCCACCAAACGTCTTGCGGATACCAATTTCCATCGCCTTCTGAGCGCTGCGGGCAGTCGCTAGATTGGTAAAATTGATGGCTGCGATGAGCAGAATCAGAATGCCAACTACACTCAGAATCCGCACATAATCAATGCGACCACCCACGAGAACGCCATTATCCCACTGCGACCACAAGCGCATCTGGCTCATGGGCTGCAGAAACAGGATGGCTGTTGAATCTTCGTTGTTATTTTTGACGACGTCACGGATTTTTGCGCTCACAGCGACGTGATCCGCTCCCGGAACGAGCTTGGCATACATGCGGAAGCCGTTGTTTCCCCATCCATCAACCCAGCTGTTGTTGCGTCGATACTCCTCGAATGCCAGCATCGCTTCGAACTGAATGGAAGAATTGGAAGGAAGGTCCTCTATCACAGCGGTTACCGTCACGTCCAGACGATTTTCGAGCCGCATGATCTCCCCTACCACGTTCTGCGCTGCCAGAACCGGATCGGCGAACTGACCATAAATCTCCGGGAAATACTGTTGGGCCATTCGCTCGGTGAGAACAATCGACTCCGGACTGTCGAGGGCTGTGTTCGGATCACCGGAGATAAAGGGAAATGAAAACAGGCGAAAAACCTCGGGGCCCGCGTACCGGGCAATATTCCTGAATGCGATGTCACCCCGCACAAACGAAAGATCCCACTCCCATCCGATGAGCGAGGTCAGCTCGATTTCCGGATACTCTTCATCGAGCACGTCGTCCAACATGGCCGTGATCGAATTTGTGGTCGACATCTGATCGCCGAATGTCGCAGTTCGCATCACGCGATAAATTCGGTCTCCATCCTCATGGAAATTGTTGTACGACATTTCGTCGTTCACCCACATGAGAATCATGAAGGAGACAAAGAGGCCCAGGGCGAGGCCGGCAATATTTATGACGGCGAAACCCGGATGACGCCGCATACCGCGAAACGTCGTTTTAAGGAAGTTCTTGATCATGGTCGGCTCTCGGTCCTGGGTGAAGAGGAAGTCCGGTCATCTGCGTCCAGGTTTGACACGTGGGACCGGTCAATACATTGACAGCGGGTTGAGGCTGAAGGTTTACGCACGCCGTTCATTCTGAACGGAGAGAATCGGCAGGATTGGCCAGAGCCGCCCGCACAGATTGATATCCCACCGTGGCATAGGTGATGATGATGACGCCCAATACGGCCGTGGCGAAGATCTGCCAGGACAACTGTGTGTGGTATTCAAATTCGCTCAGCCATTTGTCCATCAGCCACGCAGCGACAGGGGCACCAATGAAAAACGCCGCGACGACGAGGGCTATGAACTCCCGGCTCAAGAGGCCGACTACGCCCGGCACGGAGGCGCCAAGAACTTTCCGGATGCCAATCTCTTTGGTACGGCGCTCCGCCGTGAAGGACGCAAGTCCAAAAAGACCGAGACAAGCGATGAATATGGCCAAAATGGTGAACCAGCGGCTCAGTTTACCGACGACTATCTCGCTGGCGTACTGTCGCTCGAAGAATGCATCGACGAAGTCGTACTCGTAAGGGTAGTTCGGGTTGAATTCCTTGAAGACCGTTTCGAAGGCAGCGAGAGCCTCGGCGGTCTGCCCCTGAGCGGGCCGAACAAAGACCTGCCAGGCGTTTTCAGGAGCAAGGCGCATCACCATCGGCTCGATGGGTTCGTACAGGGATGAAATATGAAAATCCTTTACGATGCCCACGATTTGTCCGTCCCGTCCCCATACCCTGACGGCTTGCCCTACGGGATCCTCAAAACCCATGGCTCTGGCCGCGGCTTCATTCACGATCACGTTGAGCGAATCAGTTCCGAATTCTTTCGAGAAGTCACGTCCGTCAACAAGCTCCATTTTCATGACGTCGATGAAGCCATGCGAGACCTGGATGATGTTGTACAATGTGTCGTCATCTGGATCCCGACCATCCCATCGAACTCCCCACGCCGTAGACGATCCGATCGAAAGCGGATTGTTCGAGGCCGAAGAGACATTTGCAATCGAAGGCTCGTCATCGAGCCGACCAACGAACGAATCATACTGATCCAACATCGGGCCTTCCAGGCGAGAGTAAAACACGTCCTGTCGATCGAGGCCCAGGTTTTTGGTCCGGATGTACGAAATTTGATTGTAGACCGTCACCGATCCGACAATCAGGATGATGGAAAGGGCAAACTGCACGATGACGAGACCGCGCCGCAGATTGCCTCCTTTACCGGCGCCCTTATCTCCTTTTCGCAGCACGCCAATCACACTGAATGCTGACAAATAAACAGAAGGATAAATCCCGGCAATCAGACCGGTGAGAACGGCGATCCCCAGGAACTGAACCCAAATGGTTGCATCAACGGAGGACAGCGCAATTTCCTTCGCCGTCAGGGCGTTGAATCCTGGAAGCAGCAAAAACACCGTTACGGCGGAGATTGCCAGCGCAAACATGGCCGTCATCACGGATTCGCCAAGAAACTGGCCCGCCAGGTGACTCCTGTTACTACCGAAGGTCTTACGAATTCCGACCTCAAGAGCGCGCTGCGCAGAACGGGCCGTCGCAAGATTCATGAAATTGATGGCGGCAATCAGCAGGATGAATATGCCAACAATGGAAAATGTTTTGATGACGTCGATGCGCCCGCCTACCTGTGCGCCGGCCTCGTAGTTTGAACGGAGGTACCAATCTGTGTAGGGCTCAAGGAAGAGAATATCATTGTCCGATTCATTTTTCTCTTTCAGAATCATCCGGATTTTGCTCGATACAACCTCGTGATCCGCACCGGGCGTGAGCTTTGCCAGCATGCGCAAGCCGTTGTTTCCCCAGTCATCGATCCAGTCATTGCGGCGGGAATATTCTTCGAGGGCCATCGCATAGTTCATCGCAAATGATGACTGCGGAGGCAGATCCTCAAAAACGGCGGTGACCGTAATTTCGATTCGGTTGTCGAGTGTGAGCGTATTACCGATTACGTTTGATGCTCCCACGGCGTCAGACGTGCCGTCAGGGTACATTTCCGGGAAGTACTTGCGCGCCATCGTATTGGAAAAGGCAACAGACTCTGGACCGTCGAGCGCGGTCATCGGGTCTCCGGCCAAGAAGTCATGATCCAGGATCTTGAAGAAGTCCTTGCCGACATGCCTGCCATCCTCGCGAAATGTGATGTCTCCACGCAGAAATGACATACTCTGCTCCCACGTGAACATGGCCACGTATTCGATTTCCGGATACTCTTCGTCGAGCACGTCATCGAGTTTGGCCGTGATAGCCGGCCACGTAAAGATCTGATCGGGACCGTATGTCGAAGTCCGCATCACACGGTAGACGTCCTCAACTCCTTCGTAATGTTGATCGTACTGGAGCTCGTCCTGAACCCAGAGAAGGATGAAGAAACTGGCCACGAAACCCACGGCCAGGCCCAAAATGTTGATCAATGAATACGAGAAGTGACGGCGCATACTTCGGAGCGCCGTTTTCAGATAATTTCTGAGCATGGGAAGTGCTTTTCTGATTT
>Ga0209992_10003881_pt1 | contig 12194 bp, 12 predicted proteins | sample 2SBtaG_2_FD_182564 | JGI IMG/M metagenome (GOLD analysis project Ga0209992, IMG submission 182564) | Deep subsurface microbial communities from Kolumbo volcano to uncover new lineages of life (NeLLi) - 2SBTROV12_ACTIVE470 metaG (SPAdes)... | ecosystem: Environmental > Aquatic > Marine >... | reverse complement strand
CAGCGCCTACCACGCTCCGTTACGCGAGGTCCATGCCACGCCCCTTGCACCTGGTCAACGACGCCAACCGCGACGCGCACGTGCAGTTCGAGACCCTCAAGGCGACCAAGCCGCCGCGGCTCGGCCTGCCCGGAGGCGCGTCGGTCCAGTTCCGCCGCTACCTCGGCGCGACCGAGGACACGATGCACGAAGCCCTGGTCGCGCGCTACGGCGCCGACTACGGCGAAGCCCTCGTGGCGGGCGACCCCGAGGTCGACCTCGAGCAGGTGGGGCGGCGGATCTCCGAGACCCAGCAGGTGTACCTCTCGTCCAAGGGCGAGGTGCTGCACGCACCTCCGGAGATCGTCGAGATCCTCCTGGCACCCGACGGCACCGAGAAGGAGCGGCGGGCGCCCCAGGACGTGGAGGCGAACGTGAACGACGAGCTGCCCGTGCGCTGGCGGAAGCAGCGTCGACCGCTCGCGGACGTGGCTCGGAACTTCGTGTTCCAGCGCACCCTGCAGGTGCGCCACGTGGACGGCCTGACCTTCGACTTCCTCTACGCGATGGCCAAGGATCTCCACGACAACGGTGAAGCGGTCGTGTTGGGCGGCGGGCCCAAGGGGCGCGATCCCCTGCGCTTCTCGTCGAACGGCACCCCCTGGCACGGCTTCCTGAGCGGACGGCTCGACGGGGACCGCTTCCAGCTGCTGCTGCACCTCTCGAACATGGAGCTCCGCCGCCCCGACGAGGTGGGCTGATGCCCGGCCACTACACCCTCGACGAAGCCAGCCCGCTGGGGCCCGCGAAGCTCACGCCGGCCGGCGCGATCGTCGACCCGACCCTGGCCGGCATGGTCGCCTCCTACAAGCGCACGATCGCTTCGAGCTACCGATCGATCCGTCCGGACGAGCTGAGGAAGTACCTGCCGGCGGGCGAGCTGTTGGTGTCGCCCAAGGTCGACGGGCAGATCTGGTTCTTGGTGCTCGACGAGGGCGACGCCATCCTGGTGAATCCGGTCGGTCGGGTCATCGCGGGCGGGCATCCGGTGCTGGTCGAGGCCACCCAGGTGGCCGGACCACGGGCGCAGGGGCGCACGGTGATCGCCGGGGAGCTCTTCGCGCTCCGGCGCGGTGGGCGCCCTCGGGTGGGCGACGTGGCCGTGGCCATGTCCGGCGGCGCCCGCGCCGAGGTGGCCCGGATGGGCTTCTTCGGCTTCGACCTCGTGGCGGGCGGCGACGCCGAGGCGCCCACGCCGCCGAAGGAGTACCCGGAGCGGCTGGCGGCGCTGGAGCGCCTGCTGGAGGGCGGCAAGCGGCTGAAGTGCGTGCGCACCGAGCGCATCGAAGGCGCCACCGAGGTGCTGCGGCTCTACAAGGAATGGGCCGAGGGCGGGGCCGGCGAAGGCCTCGTGGTCCGGCCCGTGGCCGAGCCGCGCATCTACAAGGTGAAGCCCGTGTTCACCCTCGATGCGGTGGTGGTGGGCTACACCCGCCGCCGCGAGCAGGACACGATGGCGCGCAGCCTGCTCCTCGCACTCATGCGGGAGAACGGGCAGTTCCAGCTGGTCGGCACCTGCGGCGGCGGCCTGTCGGACGTGGACCGGGCGGCGTTCGTGGAGCGGCTCGAGCCCTTGGAGTGCGCCTCGAGCTACCGGCACGCGAGCCGGGAGGGCGCGCTGTACCAGCTGGTGCGCCCCGAGGTCGTGATCGAGATCGAGATCGCCGACGTGCAGACCGAGGACGCCGTGGGCCGGCCCGTGCCGCGCATGGTGCTGGAGTTCGACGATGGCTGGCGTCCTACGCAGGCCCTGCCGGGCGTCAGCCTGTTCGCCCCCCGCTTCAAGCGGGTGCGGGACGACAAGCAGGTCAACCCCACCGACATCCGGGTCGGCCAGCTGCTGGAGACCGTGCTGGTCGAGCAGCTCGACGCGCCGGCCGAGGCGCCCGACCGCCCGGCGTCCACGGTGTTGCTGCGGCGGGTGTGGACCAAGAACACCAAGGGAGCGGTGGCCGTGCGCAAGCTGCTGGTGTGGCAGACGAACAAGGAACGGGTCGATGCCCGCTGGCCCGCCTGGGTCGTGCACTGGACCGACTACAGCCCCACGCGCAAGGCCCCGCTGAAGCGCGAGGTGAAGCTCGCACCCGACCAGGACGTGGCGCTCCTGATCGCCGAAGGACTGGTCGAGAAGCACATCAAGCGGGGCTGGACGGAGACCTGAGATGTTGCGGCTGTACACGGACCTGGCCGGCTGGTACACGCGGCTCACCGCTTCTGAGGACTACGTGGAGGAGGCGGCCTTCTACGCCCGCCTGATCGACGAGGCCGCTGCCGCACCCGTGCGGACCGTGCTGGAGCTGGGCGCCGGCGCGGGCGCGACGTGGCTGGAGGTGCTGGAGCAGGCGGGCTTCGAGGCTCGATGCCTGCCCTTGGAGCACTCCGGGACCGAGCCCGAGCGGCACCACCTGTTCGTGTGCACGCTCAAGCCTCGGGCTCCATCGGCCACGTGAAGCGCACGGCCAGCCCCCCGAGCAAGCTGTTCCGCAAGGAGAGCTCACCGCCGGCCCGCTCCACCAGCCGGCGGACCAGGGCGAGTCCCACCCCGGACGACTCGACCTCGTCCCGAGGCTGAAGGGTCTGGAAGATCTGCTGGGCGCGCTCGCGGTCGCGCTCTGGGATGCCCGCGCCGTCGTCCTCCACCGTGATGGCGAGCCTGTGGTTGCCGAGGTCGGTGGCGGCCACCGCGACCTGGGCGAGCTCCGGCGTGGGGTGGTGCTTGATGGCGTTGTCGACCAGGTTGGCGAGCACCCGCTCGAGGGGCACGCGCTGGGCCGGGAAGGCGGGCACGCTGCGGGTGAGCTCGATGGACACGCCGGGGGCGGGTCGCAGGTCCATGTGGATGTGCATCAGGAGGTCGTCGAGCTCGATGGTCTCGATGGCAGGCGACGCGCGGCCGGCGCGTGCGTACTCCAGCAGGTCGTCGAGCATGCGCTCGAGCCGGGCGGAGCGGGCTTGCATGAGCTCGAGGTTGGCCCGCACCTCGGGATCCGCGCCTTCGAGGTCTTCGGAGACGAAGCCCGCGAGGCGGCGCAGGGCCCGGGCCGGGGCCTTGAGGTCGTGGGAGGCCAACCAGACGAAGCGGTCGAGCTCCTCGTTGATGAACGCGAGCTCGGCGTTCTTGCGCTCCTGGTCCCGGGCCAGCTCCTCGTTGATCGCCGCCTGCCCGGTGATCACCAGCAGGGTCGCGCCGAGCAGGCCGGCGAGCGCCAGGCCACCCACCAGCACGGCCCAGGCGCTCCACGCGCGGTCGGTGCGGACCCAGGCCGCCGACGGGGTGACCTCGACGCTCCAGGTGCGCTGCCCGACCGGGAACGACACCTGGTGCACGAAGAGCGGCTGCTCGGGCCAGGCCTCACCCCGGAGGTGCAGCAGGCTGGAGCCCTCGGTGACGTCGCTCAGCCGAACGAGGTGATCGGAACCAAAGCCGTGGAGAGCCGCGGCCACCAGCGTAGGCACGTGGAGCACACCGACCACGTGAGCCCGCACGCGGTCGCTCTCGACCACCGGCACGGCGCGCAGCGCGGCCACGCCGCTGAGCTGCACGAGCTCGATGGGCGCCGAGAGGCTGGAGGTCGCCCGGTCCGTGCTGACGTGCAGCATGTCCCGGCGCATGACCTCGGAACCGAGGTCGATCCCCAGGGCGGCTTCGTTGCCGTCCAGTGGATGGACGTAGAGCACGGGATGCGCGTGGTCGTCCTGGGCGTCGGCGATGGGCCGCAGGCTCAGCTCGGTGTCCAGCGCGTTGCCGATGAGCGCGAGCACGTCGGGCACGTCGGCGTGGGCGAGCTGAGGCACCCACTCCAAGGCCGTCAGCGACTCCGAGCGCTCGAGCACCGGCTCCACCAGGTGTGCGAAGCGCGATGGCGACGGCGTTCCGTGACCCTCCAGGGCGCGTGCCACGCCCAGCATCGCTTCGTCCTGGCGGTCGAGCTCCTGCTGGACGGCCTTCTCCATCGCCGTCGCTTCCGGCAGGAACGCGGACTCGAGCCGCGCGAACTCCCAGCTGCTGGCCGCGACGTAGACCCCCACGATGCACGCGGTAGCCACCGACAAGGGCCCGAGCACGCTCGTGCGTCGCGTCGCCCAGGCGCCTCCCCGTTGCCAGAGGACGGCGATGGGGATCACCAACCACACGCCGATGGCGTCGCCGGCCCACCAGGTGAACCAGGTGTACAGCGCCTCATCGGGCGCGACGATCTCGGCCGCAACCAGCGTCCCGGTGCCCCAGCTCGCGCTGACGACGCACGCCAACGGCCCGGTCAGCGCATACAGCCTCGCCACACCGGTGCCGGTGAAGCTCGTGTGGCGAAAGGCCTCGCCCGCGAGGCGGTTCGCCAGCCAGGCGTGGCACGCAGCGCCGACGCCGATGGTGAGCGGGACGACCAGGTCGGTGGCCATGGCCAGGAGGTCGGTGTGCGCGCTGGTGTAGTTGGCCGCGGCAGAGCCGAGCAACACGCCGAGGATGGCGGGGCGGCCCCAGGCTGCCACCACCCACACCGCGGCGCCGGCCGCGGGCCAGATGGGCGTGGCGTAGCCCGGCGGAATGGCGAGCAGCAACGCCACCCTCGCCAGCACGAAGTAGCTGAGTGCCGCGACCAGCACCTGCACCGCGGGCTTGCGAAGCAGCGCCTGGGTCATGGGGCTCCAGCGCGCTCGAGCGGAAGCCACAGCTCGAGGGCCGGCTCCTCGTCCCGACCGAAGCGCAGCGTTCCGCCGAGGCTGCTCGTGACGTCGTCGGCGAGCCACAGGCCGAAGGCAGCGTCGGAGTCGGCTCCGTGCACGTGGAGGAAGGCGTCGAGGGCCTGGGCGCGGACCTCGGGCGGGAAGGGGCGACCCGCGCAGCTCACCCGCACGCGGAGTCCCTCCTGCCACGCAATGGCGAGCGACACCACGCCTTCCTGCTGCTCGATCCGCTCGGCCAGGGTCATGGTCATCACGACCAGGGTGTCCAACAGCGGTCCGCCGGCCCCCCGCAGCGGCGGAACCTCGCCCAGGCTCAGCTCCAGCCGCACGCCACCGCTGCGCTGTCCGAAGAGGTGCTGCAGGGAGTCCGCGAGCTCGTCGATGGTGAAGACGTCGCGGTCCTGCGTCACCCGCAGCTTGCTGTAGCCCATCAGGCCGCGCGTGATCCGCGCGGTGCGTTCCGCGGCGTCGAGGGCGTTCTGCAGCATCTCCGCGTCGTCTTCGAAGCCCGGCTCGTCCTGGAGGCGCAGCTGCAGCAGCTCCAGCACGCCGACCACCACGGCCCCTGCGTTGTTGAGCTCGTGGGACAGGATCGCGGCCACCTGGCCGACGGCCGCGAAGCGCTCGGCACGCTTCACCCTGCGCTCGATGGCCCCGTGCCGCGCGCGCATGCAGGCATAGGTCACCGCGCGGCCCACGGAGTGTGAGGTCACCTGGCCCTTGTCGAGCCAGTCCTGGGCGCCGGCCGCGAGCGCATCGCGGGCATCCCGCCCGTCGCCACCCGTGATGACCACGACAGCTGCCGGTGTCTCCTCGATGAGCTCGGTGCCTTCGCCGTCGGGGAGTCGGAGGTCGGTCAGGATGCAGTCGAAGCGGTGGCTGGTCAGCTTCTCCCGAGCCCCGGCGAGGTCCGCGGCCTGCTCGATCGCGACCTCGCTCTCGGCCCGGCGGAGGGAACGAACCAGGAACTTCCTGTCGACCGCGTCGTCCTCGACGACCAGCACCCGGAGCGGCTGCGCCACCTCAGCCGCAGCGCTCGTGCACCATCACGATGCCCGTGCGGTCGTCGCCGCCCAGGTTGCTCGTGACGGCGATCTGCGGCCGGTTCGGCACCTGGTAGGCCTCGCAGAGACCCTGCGCCTGCCGCCAGACCTCGACGACCTGCTTGACGCCCGTGGCCCCGATGGGGTGGCCGAAGCCGAGCAGGCCACCGCCGGTGTTGATCGGCACCCGGCCGTCGATGTCGAAGGTCCCCTCGCGCAGGGCCGCGCCGGCCTGGCCTTCGTCCGTGAGTCCGAGGGCCTCGATCTGCTGGAGCTCGGAGATGGCGAAGCAGTCGTGCAGCTCCACCAGATCGACGTCGGCGGCGGTGATGCCCGCGTCCCGGTAGGCCACCTCGGCGGCCGCCCGGAGGTTCGTCATGCGCGCCCCGTCGGTCTCCGCGCCCAGGGCCCGTGTGCTGTGTCCCCAGGCCAGGATCTCGGTGCAGCGCGCGGTGGCGATCCCGAGCTTCTCGAGCCCCGCTTCGCTGCACAGCACCACGGCGCTCGCGCCGTCGGTGAACTGGGTGGAGTCGCTCATCTTCATGTGGGGTCGCAGCTCGGGATCCTCGAGGAAGGTGGGGTTGTGCGCGCCCGCATGCGTGGCGTGCTCCGGCGTCATCTCCACGTGGTGCTTGAGCGCCTTCGGGTTCTTCGCGGCGTTCTGGTAGGCCTTGAGCACCACCGCGGCCACGTCCTCGTCGGTGGCGCCGAAGGCGTCCTTGTAGGCCCGGGTCCGTCGCGCAAACAGGTGGGGGAAGGTGAACTCGGAGAGCTCGCGCTGGCTCTCGTAGTGGGCGGCGCGCGCCATGAACTCGACGCCGTCGCGCCCGCGGACGTTGGTCTCGACCTCGACACCGACCACCAGCACCACGTCCCAGCCGGCGCAGATGGCTTCCGTGGCCGCGGCGATCGCGGCGGAGCCGGACGCGCACGCGGCCTCGATGCGGCCGAAGGGCTTGCCTTCCAGGTCGGGGTGCACCGCGGCGAGCATCGAGCCCAGGTGCCCCTGCTTGGAGAAGCACTCCCCCAGGAAGTTCGACACGTACCCGCGCTCGACCTGGGCGGGGGTGACGCCCGCAACCTCGAGGGCCTTCAGGGTGGCCTCGCGGAGGTGCTCCTCCAGGCTGGGGTTGTGGCGCTCGCCCCACTCGGCGTGGCGCGGGTGCACGAACTCCGGCCGCCCCTTGCCCAGGTAGGTGGTGTGCGCGCCGCCGACGACGAAGGCTCTGCGAAGTGGCTTCACTCGGTGATCCTCAGCGTGATGGACTCGACGGTGGTGTCGCGGCCCTGGATGAGCTTGCCCTTGAAGGTGAGGGGCTTCTCCCAACCTCGCATGTCGCCGAGGCCGGGCAGCTCCACGAGCCAGATCGTGCCCTCGGCGTGCAGCACGCCGTCGAGCTCTTCCTCGCGCGCGTTCCACGTCTTGCGCAGGTCGCCCGATTGGGTGGTGGGCGCGCCCTCGCGGCGGAAGTTCATCTTCGCGTCGAGCAGGCTGCGCGTGCCCATGTTCACCCGGAGCGGGCCGCTCATCTTCCAGGTCAGCGCCTCGTTGGCGTCCTTCAGGGTGGAGGAGAGCTCGTAGTCCATCCAGAGCTGGTAGCGCCCCTCGGGCGGTTCGTAGGTCCACTCGAAGCCCTCGCCGGGCATCGTGGAGATGGTGTGGACCTCGGCGCCGGGGGAGCAGCCGGAGCAGGAAAGCATCAGAGCCGTGAGCATGCCCCTGGGCTAACCAGCCTCAGGCGTTGCCGTCCCCGAAGTAGGCCAGGGTCTGGGCGAACGCGCCCTCCACGCCGGCCAGACCGCGGCAGCTGGCGAGCGTGCGCGCGATGGCGTCGGGGCTCATCAGGTCCGGCGTGATGATCTGGGCCTTGAAGCCCAACACCAGCTCGACCCAGGCCTCGATGCCCACCATCTCGCTGGTGAAGGGCACGAGCTCCACGCTGGCTCGCCCGAAGCCGGCCTCCGCGTACCAGGAGCGGAGCTTGCGCCCGGCGTGTCGGTCGCCGCCGAGCCGGCGTTGAGCGGTCTGCGACGCGCTGAGCAGCTTGCGCAGGCCCACGGGCTCGGGGTGCACCACGATGGCGCCGTCGTCGGTGTCGAGGGTCATCACGCGCCCGCCCGGCCTGGCGACGCGCTTCATCTCGACCAGCACGCCGGTCGGATCGGGCACGTGCTGGAGGAGGAAGCGGGCGTAGACCAGGTCGGCCACCTCGCCCGGAAGCGGCAGCTCGTCGGCGCTCCCCTGGATGAAGACGCTGCGCGGATGGTCGACCCCGACGCGCGCCTGCTCGAGCAGGCCCTCGTCGATGTCGACGCCGAACACCCAGCCGTCGGGCACCAGGCTCGCGAGCGTGCCGGTGAAGAAGCCGGGCCCGCACCCCACGTCCACCACGGTGTCGCTGGGCGCGATCGGTGCGCGTGCCACCAGGGCCTCCTCGAGCTCGCTGGCGACCCTGGCCTGGAGCTCGAGTCGGGGGAGCTCGGCCTGCTCGTCGAGCGCAGTCATGGCGTAGCTGCGGGACATCCTGCCTCCGGGGTGTTCCCCCGAGGCTACGGATCGACTCCGACGGGACGTGAGGGGTCCCAGAGCGAGGGCAGCGGGTCGTCGTCGTCGGTGGCGTAGTGGGCGAGGAAGGGCGACACCAGCGCGTGCATGGCGGCGGTGGAGGTCAGGGCGTCGCCCAGCGGCTCCGACCAGGGAGCCTCGTCGGCGCGGGCCAGCGCTTCGCGGGCCAGACCGGCCACGCGGGCTTCTTCCGGGCTGCCGTCCAGGGGCGCGAGCGCGTCGTCTCCCAGGCGGTCGAAGTAGCCGCGGTAGCTGCCCGTGGACGAGAAGAAGCTGCGGAGTCCGTGCCGATCGGCGAGGGCGGCCTGCAGGCGCTGCGTGGCGTACTCGCGCCCGTCCTCTTCCCAGTCCAGCTCGAAGCCCCAGTCCGGCTGGTTGACCGCCTCGCGGCCGTTCACGATCCAGTGGCAGATCTCGTGGAAGACCATCTGCGCGACCGAGTCGTCGGCGTCGAGGTGCTCACGGGTGGAGAGGCGAAGGAGCCCGCGGCCATCGGTCGCCGCGAACACGTCGGGATCGCGGCGAACGGTCAGCCCCAGCCGCCGGGCGGTGGCCAGCCAGACCAGCTCGAGCGGATCGAGGTAGCGGGCGGTGACGGGGCGGTCTTCGACGTAGGAGTCGGCCATGCGGCGGGATAACGAGGTGGCGATGGACCTACCCGACTGCGCGGACTGCGGCGCCTGCTGCCGCGAGGCCTACCACGCGATCGAGCTGGACCCCGACGAGGTGTTCCTGAAGGTGCACCCGGAGCTGGTCGTGGCGGTCGACGGCCGCTTCAACCTGCGGCGGGATCGGGAGCGCTGCTCCTGCCTCGACGGCGGCCTGGGCACCTTCTCTTGCCGGATCTACGCCACGCGCCCGCAGACCTGCCGGGACTTCGAGCTCGGCGGTGAGAACTGCCGCGACGCCCGCTTGCGGCTCGGGCTCGCTGAATGACCATTCAACCAGCACTGGATCGCGATACAGCCTGGCCATGAGCCTGCTGACCACGCCCCTGACCGAGACCCTCGGCATCGACATCCCGCTCATCTGCGGCGCGATGTACCCCTGCTCCAACCCCGAGCTCGTGGCCGCCGTGTCCGAAGCCGGCGGCATCGGCGTGGTGCAGCCGATCAGCCTGACCTACGTGTCGGGCTACGAGTTCCGCGAAGGCCTGCGCCACATCAAGTCGCTCACCGACAAGCCCATCGGCTTCAACGCGCTCGTGGAGAAGTCCTCCAAGAAGTACGAGGAGAAGATGGACGAGTGGGTGGAGATCGCCCTGGAGGAAGGCATCCGGTTCTTCGTCACCGCGCTCGGCAACCCCAGGAAGGTGGTGGACCAGGTGCATGCGGTCGGCGGCACGGTCTTCCACGACGTCACGGAGCGGAAGTGGGCCGAGAAGGCCCTCGCCGAGGGGGTCGACGGGCTGATCTGCGTGAACGCGCGGGCGGGCGGCCACGCCGGGCAGCGCGATCCCGAGGCCCTGATCCAGGAGCTGGCTCCGCTGGGCGTGCCCTTGGTGTGCGCCGGCGGCGTCGGCTCGGAGGCGGACTTCGTGCGCGCCTTGAAGATGGGCTACGCCGGCGTCCAGATGGGCACCCGCTTCATCGCCACCAGCGAGTGCCAGGCGCACGACGACTACAAGTCGGCCATCTGCCGCGCCGTGCCCGACGACATCGTGCTCACCGACAAGATCTCCGGCGTGCCGGTGGCGGTGATCGAGACCGACTACATCCGCAAGACGGGCACCCAGGCCAGCCCGATGATGAAGAAGATGCTGCGCCACCCCAAGGGCAAGCACTACGCCCGCATGTACTACACGCTCAAGTCGCTCTGGCAGCTGAAGCGCGCGAGCCTTCAGGGCATGAACTACAAGGACTTCTTCCAGGCTGGGAAGTCGGTGGGCGGGGTGACCGAGGTGGAGTCTGCGGGGGACGTGGTGGCACGCTTCGCGGCGGCTGCGCGCTGACGATCAGTCCCCGCGGTCGCCCGTCTCGTCGACCTCGTCGTCGCTGGTTCCGCTGGCGCTACGACCGCGCGAGCGAGGGCGCTTCGGGCTGCTCGAAGGCTTCGTCGAGCACCCGCGGCGTGCCGCCGAAGCGCTCGCGCCGGCTGGCCTCCCAGGCGCGCAGCTCCGCCTGGCGGAGCAGCTGGCGCGGGATCGCCCGGGTGGGCTCGTCGATGGCCTGGCGCTCCTCCAGGGCGCGCTCCAGCCGCACGAGGTCGTGACCGACGTCTTCCTCCAGGGCGTAGAGGCGCCGGCGGTAGGCGCTCATCTGGCGGGCGGTGGTGCGACGGAACGCCTGCACGAGCTCCTTGTGGCGGGCGAGCTGCCGGTGGAGGCGTCGGCGGTCGCGGTCGACCACCCCCACCGTGAGGGCCAGCAGGGTGAACAGGACGGCGTGGCCGAGGGTCATGGCTTCTCCTACGGGGCCCTTGGGGACGGCCCTCGGCAGACCTTCTCGCAGGCTCTGTGCCAGGGGCTCGGGCTCGCGATTCAAGGGACTTGGCGGGTCCGGCCTGACGGATTCCGCCACCCACGGGCGCGGCTTGTCGTCAGCGTCGACACCCTCGACACCTCGAAGCGTTAGCTGCGCGCGATGGACTTCGTGGCCACCACCACCCGCGGCGCCGAAGAGGTGCTCGTCGACGAGCTCCGCGAGCTCGGGCTGGATCCCACCGCGGGCCGCGGTGCCGTGACCTTCAGCGGTCCGCTCGAGCATGGCTACCGAGCGTGCCTCTGGTCCCGGGTGGCGAGCCGCGTGCTGCTCACCCTGAAGCGCTTCGACGTGCACAGCGACCGCGACCTCTACACCGCTGTGCGCAGCGTGGCCTGGCAGCGGCACCTCGGCCCCGACCAGACCCTGGCCGTGGACTACGTCGGTGGGTCCGACGTGATCCGCAACAGCCGCTACGGCGCGCTGAAGGTCAAGGACGCGGTCTGCGACCGGCTCCGCGACGAGACCGGGCGGCGTCCGGACGTGGAGCTCCACCGCCCGGACCTCCGCCTGAACGTGCACCAGCGGGGCGACCACGCCACCCTCGCGATCGACCTGTCGGGCGAGGCGCTGCACCTGCGCGGTGGACGGACCGCGGGCGTGGCGCCGCTGCGCGAGACCCTGGCCGCGGCGTGCCTCCGGCTCGCGGGCTGGAAGGGCGACCGGCCCTTCGCAGATCCCTTCGCGGGCAGCGGCACGCTGGTGATCGAGGCCGCGGAGATGGCGCTGGGGGTGGCGCCCGGCCTGCGTCGTCAGCGCTGGGGCTTCAGCGGCTGGAAGCAGCACGACCAGCAGACCTGGAACCGGCTGCGCGACGAGGCCAAGGAGGTGCGCACCTCCGAGCTGCCGCCGATGCTGGTCAGCGAGCTGGACCGGAACGTGCTGGACCACGCGCGCCGCAACCTCGCCGCGCGCGGGCTCCTGGACCGGGTGACCACCCTGTCGGCCGATGCACGGGAGCTCGCCCCGCGCTCCGAGCCCGGCATGATGGTCTGCAACCCGCCCTACGGCGAGCGGCTCGGCGAGGTCGAGGACCTCGCGCCCGCCTACCGCGATCTGGGCGACAACCTGCGCCGCCAGTGGCTCGGCTGGGACTGCTGGATCCTGACCGTGTTGCCGCTCGCCAAGCGCCTGGGCCTGCGTTCCGAACGACGCATCCCGATCCACAACGGGCCGATCGACTGCCGGCTGGTGCACGTGCCCATCGCGGAGCAGGCCCCCACAGGCGCACGCCCACGGCGGTAGCGCTGGAGCGAGCGCTGTACACTTCCAGCATGGTGCGCCGCGACGATCAGGGTCCTCAGCTCCCGTTGCCCTTCGGGTTGATGTGGACCCTGTCACGCTGCGCTTCTCCAGCGGGTGCAAGTCCCGTCCCGGTAGGCG
>Ga0209992_10003880_pt1 | contig 12202 bp, 19 predicted proteins | sample 2SBtaG_2_FD_182564 | JGI IMG/M metagenome (GOLD analysis project Ga0209992, IMG submission 182564) | Deep subsurface microbial communities from Kolumbo volcano to uncover new lineages of life (NeLLi) - 2SBTROV12_ACTIVE470 metaG (SPAdes)... | ecosystem: Environmental > Aquatic > Marine >... | reverse complement strand
TACCTGACTGTTTACCCCTAGGCAAATTCGTGTTCCTCACATAATTCTATACTTCTTTGATGTCTAGTACCTAGTTCTTTCTTGCACACTTGGCAGAATTTTTTGTCTCTCAATCAAACACCCCATCAGAACAATCTACTACAGCACCACAGTTCTCACATATTTGGTGACATACTGTCATTTTTCTCATTTCTTTACCACACTTATCACATTTCATCTTACATATTCCCTTTTATACCACTTTGAAAAAACTCTACAATCTTCAAGATAATCTTTACCTCTTTTCTCTTTATCATATTTCCAATGGCATGTACTATGATAGTCTTTAATCTCACTTCCACAAATACAGCATCTATCTGGTAATACATTCATTGTTTCTTAAACACTCCTGGTTTAGGCTCAAAGATATAACCCGATTTAACTCTCTTTTCTAAGTATGCTTCTACTGATTGAGTGGTTTTGAATCTATCTGATTCCATAAGTTTCTCACCTAGTTCATGTAAATAAACATTACCATCATCATTTTCTAGCGATAACTCTTTGAAAACATCTTCAAAGTATCTATCTTTATTTACTGCTTTACCTGTCAAGTCAAACTGTGCTACACCTTTACTAACATTCATACCTAATGATGATAAACACTGTTGATAAAATTCTAATACTGTTTCTACTACTTCACAATCTACTTCACTTCTAAACATCAACTTTGCGTATGCTTCACATAGTCTTTGTATTCCTTCCATCTGTCTAGTTTGTATAGGTAGTGCATCATCATTTTGTTCTATCTGTGTAAACTCTACAAATTTATTAATCAATAGTTCTTCTGCTTCTTTAGTTATCAATGGTTTCTGTTTTCTTAGATAGTTAATTAATCCTTTTAGATAGTCTGGGTCTGCTACTTGTTCTAACTCACCTCTCTTACCTTTCATAATATGTTGCATCTTTGCTCTTATTTCATTCTCATGTGTTTCTTTTTGTGTTCTAATTATAACATCAAATCTAGTTATTGTTGATGGATCGAATGGCATATTATCAACTATTTCACCTGTAACCCATCTCTCATTCTTTGGGTTACATGCTGTTATTACCGTAGTTTTACACTCTGCATTACCTATATGACCACCTTTGTTGTATGTAGCTCTCTGTTGTTCCATTGCTTGATTAAATTTCTTTTGTTCTTGTTTAGGCATTTTATCGTACTCATCTACTATTATATGACCACCGTTATTTAGTATCATTGCTCCACTTCTTAGTATTTTTGTGCCATCATAATCATCTAATGCAAATAATACACCGACACCTGTGGCATTAGAACCATCAACGATAGATGATAAGTCTGCAATTTTATCTGCAAACTTTACTAATTCTGACTTACCACTATCAGCCTCCCCAATCAGCATAATATGAGACTCTTTACGATAATTCTCTATGTCTGTGCCTCCTAATAGTGATAAGTATAATGCTTGTTTTTCTAATCTTCTACCGTATATCTTTGGACAGAAAGAGTCTAATAATTGGTCAAGATATTGCTCTGGTTCTACTGTAGCCATTTCTTTTGCAACATCTAACTCTTTTTTTGAAAGTATTAATGATTGTGTTTTTTCTACATCTCTAGCAAATACTACATCTATCAGTAGTGTTTTCTCTGGATTATCTGCTTTACCGTTTATAGGTTCTTCAACAGAGTATATGCCTATGATTCTTTTCTTCTGACCTGTTGCAACACATTCTGTATCTTTACCGTGAAAGACAGATTTTATCACCATAGGATTGTTACGTTTTGCTAGTTCTTCTGGTTCTTGCAATAAAACTTTTTGTATGTATCTGTTTGTCACTGTGTCTAATTTCTTTGGGCTGGGACCAATTATTGTTGCATCAAACTGGATAACTTTACCCAAGTCTTTTTCTGTCAAGTCTGATAATGTAGTTACTTCTAAAACATCACATGAAAAAGTTATGTTGAGTTTATCTAAACTTTTATACAAGTTTTCTGAGCCTTCATTCTGACAATAGTAAACATCAGCTTGTTCTTCTGGTATGTCTCTAAGTTTAGCCCATTTTCTAATCCAATATTCATGTACTGCGTTCTTAACAGCGTTTCTTATTCTTCCATATAACTCATGTTTTGCTGTCTGAATAAAATCAATATACTCATCATTGTCTAGTTTAACATGATAATAACCATCATTGATAACATTAGATAAATCTGTCTCTAATAGTCTTTTCTGCAAATCATCTTGATGTCTTGATGCTGTCTTTACATCATCTCTCTGTTCACTTTTCAATGCATCTATCTTTCTCTGTATGAACGTATTATATTCTTGTTCTAATGTTCCTCCTTTTCTCATTATATCTGCTTTAAATAATGCGTATTCATCTTCACTACCGTTAAATTTAAATGCCTTAGTATCGCTAGTCATTATTTAATCGTTCCTTCAAACTCTTAAAATATGATAATTCACTTTCCATTAAGTCTAATTCTAAGAAGCTGTCTTTAATCTTCTGTGTTAAAGCATCACGCTTCATCTCTCTTTCTTTTATTACTTTATCTATTGGTTCCATGTTTTGTTGAACCCTTTCGTGTATTTATTCTTTGTGCGTTTTTGTGTCATTAATACTAACCATACTAATCTTAGAAAATTCTCTCTTTTCATTCTAGTTAAACCTCGTCTTACATGGTCTAATCTAGTATGAATGCCATTCTTTAGTAAGACAAATCTATCTGGATCTTTCTCAACTAACGGTAATAAGTCTTTAAGATATTGATAACGACCACTTTCACCAGCTGGATAATTCTTTCTTTCTACATCATTCTGTATATATCTAAGATGATGTATAACAAAACCTCTTGATTTAAATTTTTCATGTGTGCAAAAGCATTTATTGTCAAAGTATTTCTCTGCTAAGTATGTCATTATAGCAGTAGAAGAATCTAACGAAGTTCGTTTAACCACTTTGTCTTTCTTTTGTTTTCGTTTAACCATCTTGTTGCTCCTCGTTTCCAATCTTTCATAATTAATTCTTCCCATTGTGCAAGAACATCATCATCTTCCTCATCAGATTGCATGTAAACATTCCATTTTAACATTAATTTTTGAAACTCTGGATTCTTCCAATAATCTGGATTAGAAAAAAAAGGTAGGGAGTCACTTTGCATTTCTCTGTGCCTCCTTAATATTGTACCAGATAGACCATATCTGGTTTTTGACTTGCCCTTTATGTGCAGGATTATCAGCAATTTCTGGATACTCTTTTGTTATTTTAGTATCCATGAAAATATCAATCTCACATGCTTTTCCAACAACATCGTTTAATTGAATCTGTTCTGATTCATTTAGATACTCATACTGCATTGGAGTTTGTGTTTTTGATATTTCTTGTTGTACACCTGTTTCTGTGTTAGGCGCTGGTGCTTTTGCAACAGCTTGTTCAACAAAGTGTTTTGAACATGCATGTAGTCTGTCTTTTACTAAAACATCTACTGCACCTGAGATAACATTTGATTCTTTACCAAATTTACCATTAGGCATAAGTCCGTCTATTGTGTAAAAGTTACCATCATCGTCTGTGATTTTTCCATAGTAAACAGATTTACCACATTTCTTACAGGTATACTCTTTTTTTGTATAAACGTCTGTGACTTGCATTAATGAATTAAAGACATTGCTGTATTAATACCTTTAGCGTATTCTAACTCATCTATGTACACACTTAAATGATTTCCATTATAGTTAAATTTTTCAAGTATATAATTCTCACACTCTCTGCAAACTGGATCCTCATTCCATCTCACTCTACATGATTTAGTTCCTATACAGCATTTCTTATCACAAATTCTACACTTACGTTTTGCCAATTTGCATTAACCTCAGTTGCTTTCTAAACTTTTTTAGCTTTCTATCCTGTCTTTTTTTCAGTTTATGAAAGGCTTTATTGCTCATCATAAAAGTTATTTGATATTCTTACTTTTAACTTTACTGCGTAGTTCTTCTATTATTTGGTCTCTCTTTGCAATTTCTTGTCTAAGCAATATAATGTATTCAACTACATCATTAATAGTGGACATAATATTATCATGTTTTTTTATTATATAACTTTAACTAATAAGCTTGTTAGCTAGCTGGTCTCTATGCATAATAATACAGTTTCTTTTCTGTACCATTTATCTTTATTGTGATATATCCATCACGGTTACCTGTCGAAGCACTTGATGCTGTTGTATTGTTTTTCCAATCTGTCATACCATAAAAATTAATTGCATCAGTATCAGCATCACCTAGGCTTGTTGTACTTGTAGTGAATAATGTGCCTGTTGTAGTAGCACCTGCTGATACTGTATCAAGGTTTGCAGTTCCATCAACATATAGATGTCGCCATTCATTAGTTGAACTACCTAAATCAACATCATTATCTGTGTTTGGTATTAGACTTGTATTAAATCTGCCTGATGCAAAAATTAAATCAGTTGAAGCGTTACCTAATGCAACAGCACCATTAATTGTGACACTACCGGCGAATGTTGCTCCACTATCAGAATCAATATCTTCATAAACATTAATTGCTGTATTAGTTATTTGTAATTTTGTGTTTGAGTTTATTTGAAATGTATGTACATCACCTGTTGCAACATTATGTGATAAACCTGCTGTACTTCCATCAATAGTTGCATCATTTGTACCTGATGCGTTAAAATATACTGTATCAACACCTTGTATATCATTTGTGTTTAAATCGATATTTTGTGCCATTTGTAATTGAGTAGCACCTATTCTAAATACTTCTGTAGATGAACCTGAATTACTGCATTGAAATAATACATTAGCACCTACAACATTAAATTTAGTATCACCGTCTGAACTTAATATTATATCATTACCAGCTAAGTTTAGGTCTTGTGTAGCAGTATGATTACCTAGATTATCAGCCACTACGGTTGCAATATTTTCCTCTCTGTTTGGATCAAAGTCTGATATTGGTGATGGTGGTGCAGTTCTAAATGATGAACGTATGCCTGATAAACCTTGTCTGCCTTGCCCGTAGTTTTGTACAATATTTCTTTGGTCTTGTACTGCTTGGTCGTATGAATTAAATCGTTTTGCTTTACCCATTATGTAAACACTTTAACTCCTTTTATCTTACGTCTTAATCCACCTTTACCTGTAGTTGGTTTTGTTATACTATACTCTATTCTCTTTGCAACTAACTCTATATTATTATCATCACCTGACTTATCATCATCAGATATTATGTCAACATTGTTTAGATAAAATGAATTGCCGAATGGTATGTCAAATATATCATCACCTACTGATTCTATGTTAAACTCTTTATGTTTAAATTTCTCTATTTCTAAATGAGATTGTGCAACATTTTGTAATTGGTCATAAACTGTTATAGATGGGAATTGTTGAAATGCTGGTTCTAAGTTTCTTTCTGAATCAGTTCCACTAGATGCTAACAATGGTTTGATAAATCTAAATCCATCCATTTTTAATGTTCGTGTTATGCCTGTAGTCATTGATGCTAAGTTTGCCCATGTTACTGAGTTACCTGATTCATCTATAGTTGCTTGTCCTGGATTAAATCTACCATACTTATCATACTGAGATTGTAATTGGACACCGAAGAATTTTATATTACGCCACTCAAATATGTTAATTACTTCTAATTCTTTTGGTGGTATAATTGATGCAAAGAATACTGACCAACCATAAACAGGTCGTCTTGCTCTGTATATTCTAAAGCCTGAAATAGGTAGTCTAATATCTTCCCAATTCTGTGAGAATTTTACAACAAAGTCCTGATACACTACATTGTCTTTTGTGTCCATGAACCATGCTCTAAATCTATGTTCATCGTTTAACTCTGCTGATGTGCCTGTTAATACTTGTGAATAGTTTAACCAAAATGCTACTGCATTAATTTGTCCATAATCTTCTACTTCATCATGTCCAAAACCTTCTTTACCACCACTAGAATAATTCATATTTTGAATATCAAGTGTAGCTGGTTCATACTTGTTGTTTGCTCCACCACCATAAGTATCACCTACTTCTTCTGTTATTCCACCACTTCCGTCATTATATACAGGGAATGGAAAACGAAGTGTGAAACCTATAGCGTTAGTATAATAACCACTTGTAGCACTTGCATTAGCTTCAAAGTTTGCTTGACCACCATCATCATTAGTATTAGTTAATGCTGATGCAGTTGCAACAAAAGATACTGCTGAATCTACATTCTTTGAAAAACCTGTAGTACCTGATTTAATTATATCTGGTCTTTTTGTACTACTGCCTGTGTTACCTGATGTTCCATATTTTGAACGTGTGACACCATCAACTAAATCTACACCGTCTGTATTTGCTGGTGCTGTAGTAAATGCATGAAAACAATCATTGCCATACTTTGTAGTATCTATTGCTGACCATGAATGTGTTAATGATGTACCTGTGCCACTAATAGTATCTTGATAAATTTTACCTTCATCTATAACTGCTACTTGTGAGCCACTTGCTAATGGTGCATCACTATCATTTACTGCTGAAAAACTGTATAATTTACGCCATTTTAAACCACCTACTGAATTTGTTGGTTGATATTCTGCTACACAATCATCAAAGTCTGCTAAATCACCACTGCCTGTACCATTAACTAACACTCTAAATCCTCTAGGAAATTTAGTTTTATCTGTACTATCATACGAATATTTTGTTTTTAGTGTATTCAAGTCACTGTCTGATGTTGCTCTAGCATCAACCCATGTTCTAAAAAATGTTTGATCATGTACTGCCATGTTACAATCAATCCAACCACCATTAGTGAATACATTAGCTGGTGCGTTACAACCACTATACTTCCATAATGTAGCTTTATCATCTGTCCATTGTGAATATTGCTGTGAATCGCCAAACTCATCAGACATATCTATTTGTGTCCAATTAGTTGCAGAGAATGAACTACCTGATGTATGTGATGTTGTACACTTGTAGTGTTTTTCTATTTCTTCATCATTAACTACTGTAATAACTTTTACTTTAGCATCTGCTTTGTAGTAAATTGCTGGTGCCCATTCTGGTCTAAAAATAAATGATAATAAACCTGAATCATACTTTGAATTACCAACAGGAAGTGAACCATGTTCACCACTACCCCATGCTAAAACTCTAGTGCCTGTAGGATTAGATAACATACCTTCTTGTTCGCCTACTTTAACACCTGTCGCTACTGCGTTTTTTACTTGAACTTTAGTTGAATTATCGCCTGATGCTCTTAGTTTGTACTGCATTGCATTGACACCTGTTGTTAGAAAATTCAACTCAAAAAACGTTAATGCTCCACCAGCTCCTACAGGTGCACCACCATTGTCAATTAAATCCATCCATCTATTATAGCATGTATCTTCGTTTAGTCCATACTCCCAATTATTAGCATTGTAATAAGGAAAACCATTACCATAACCATTACCTGATGTGTAAATTTGATCATGTCCTGTTAATGTAGGTTGTTTAGAGCCTTTGTTTGATGAATAAATATTACCGATTGATTGTGCAACTGTGTAAGAATCTTCAAAATAATATGGTTTTGCCATGTGAATTTGCTGTGTATGATACTCTATACCTAAACATTCTAGTGTTAATAGTGTACCTTCACCTTTAGTTTGTGATGGTAATATGTTAAATATCTCAAAATATCTATCATAACTTTGACCGCCCAAGTCTGTACATTGTATTCTAATTCTGTCAAATTCTTCAAACTTTACACTACCTGTTACATTATACAATCCATCTAATGATCTAACTATTATTGTAGCTGAATTTACTTCACCTGTACCTGTGTCTGTAAATAATGGTATAGATTTCACATCATCAGTTATAGCAACATTAGATGAATAACCACCACTTTCTTTGAAAAGTGTTACAGTTAAACTAGCAAAATTAGATGGCACTTGCTATATCACCACCAAGAGCTAATCTTATTGTAAATTTTGCAAGGTCTTTTCTTTCGCCCATATATTGTAATTTTACGTCTTTAATATGATAACCGTATGTTGATGTTGGTGTTACATTCCATTGTGGTGCATTGTTTAATTTTAATCCAAATCTACCTTTTGTATAACCTGTTGCTGTGTTACCACCTTGAATCCAATTACTTAGTTTGTTTATTGGATTACTAGATGTGTCATTATCTGCATCACCAATAATACCTGTCAAAACAATATCTAATCCATCAATACCCATATCTTGAAGTTCATTGTTATCTGTAGCTACTGCTTCGTTTTCTGGTACAGCTCTACGAAATTCTACTGCAATATCAGAAATGAATGAACCTTCTGATGGTTGTTTAGTAGTTGAGTTAAATGTAATAGTATTAGCTGAACCTGCCGTTGATTCTTGACCATCACTAGCACTAGCCTGTACTTGCCATACCGATGCGTTACTCATTATTGGAACCTCATGGCTGTTTTATTGCCTTGTGCTTTGGATAATGATTGACCTGATGCTGGTGCTATTACACCTGATTGACCAAAATTAGCTGGTGCTTGTATTCTATTACCAGCTATATCTAATGTATTCAATGCTTGTGATTGACCACCTCTTAATCTAGGTGCAGTTGTTATGATTATACTAGAGAATCCTTGCTTAATCTTTTGTTGTTCTTCTCTTTGTCTAAATGCAATAATTTCATTATTAATATCTCGTTTAAATCTAATATCTAACATTCTTCCAGGTTTCAAAAGCTCACTGATAATCCATTTAACTGCCTCAAATATAAGTAAAGCGAATCCAATTATACCAGCTCCTTTTGCTAGTTTTCTAAACATTGTATTCATCATAAATGATGCTGGATTATTTGCTAATTCTCTGATATTACCATACTGATTAGAAGTCATTCTATGTATATCGCCTAAATTACCTTTATCTATTGTTTTTAATTTTTTAGAATTTTCTAATGTTTGTTTCACTTGTAATGTATTAAATGCTTCATCTGTTGCATCATTGCCAGACTTTATTGATTTACCACCTTGCGTTTCCTCTCGTACTATTTTTCTAACTTCACTTTCAATATCAGGATTATCTATTTCATTAATTTGTATAAGTGTGTTAATATGTGTTGGATTAGCTGATGTAAATTCGGCAGATTCTAAGCTTCTACCAATCATCTGATTAACTATGTCTGCTAATTTACCCAATCAAAACACCTAACTGATGCTTATTGTGTCGGTTGTGATTCGTACAAAAATATCTATTGAAACTTTACCTTCTGATGGTTTAGTAACATCATACTCTCTTAATACACCTGTACATGCAAGTGTCTTTGTTGTTCCTGATACATCTCTAGCTTTAATTAACCATGCTGTAGAAGTTTTATCTCCATCTGAATCAATTTGTGATAAAGTGTTAATTGTTGCAATATCACCACTAGAAAGTAATAATGTTGCAGTAAAATAAGAATCAGCTTTACCATAAGTGAATAATGCTCCGCCATCCGTTGTTGCTACTCTATCTTCTGGTCTTCCAACATGAAGTGATAAATTTGTTAATAGTATATAATTATTAGAACCTACTTCTAAAGTTAATTCAGAAGCATTTACAATCTCTGTAATTTCGCCTAAATTAGCCATATAGTCATAATAAAAAAGAGAGAATAAAGAGAAGTGATTTCTCTATATTTGTCTATTGTTGTTCGTATTGTTTTAGCTTTGCCATTGTTTTGGCAAAAGAAACATCAACTTCTGGATCAATCTCGTAAGATAGTTTTTTCAACAATTCATCTAGTCTATGAAGTTTCTTCATTAAGACTTTTTGATGTATTCTTGTTTGTTCGAACCATATAGCTTTTGCTTGTATCCATTCCTCAGTAGTTGCATCACAACCTTTATCAGTAAAGGTTAGTGGGTCTGTGAAGTATGGTCGTTGTATTGTATATGACTTTATATCATCTATGAGATTGTATGCTTCTACTGCTATTTCATACAAATCATTTTTTTGTGTCATTGTATAGTATATGGTACATCAAGTATTTATTTGTTTATCGTAATAGAACGAGGAAAACTGTTTCTTGGACAACTCTCAAGAGAAAAGCTCGAGATAAACCTCACCAGTTTTTAGTATGAAAACCTCATTCATATTGATAATAGTAGCTACTCTCTTATATAGTATTAGCGTATTGAATAGATTGATTAATATACTTCTATTACTATTTACTAGTATGAATGGTTTGTTTATATCTCATCTTCCTGAATACAAAGCAATAGAATTAAACAAACAATTATTTCAAGAACAGGCAAGTAAAGACTATGATAGAGAATTAGTGTTATTAACAAGAATAGAGAATGCACCATTCATATACAAAAACCCAGAACAACAAATTAAAAAAATTATGAAAGAATTAAACAAAATACGAACAGATAGATTATGGTTATATGCTAAAATATCAGAATGTAAAAAAGCAATACAGAATTTAAAGTCTTAGTTTTTAGTATGAAAACCCCACTTATACTATACATTATAGCTACTTCTTAATATACTATAAGCGTAGTAAATCGAACTTTTTATATATCACTACTACTATAGTATATTATGTTACAAAGAATAAAAAGTTTCAAACACTTACAAACACTACCAAAAAATAAAGTTTTGAAAAACACATATTCAGGTTACATTGAAACGGTAGATGATGCAATAAACAGTATTGTGTATTATTGGTTACCTGACATGCAAGAATTTATAACAGAAGGAAATTTTTCAGACTTAGATGTAGTAAACCGATTATCAAAAGAATATTGTTATTGTAAATAATTATGCTCTTACAATAACTCTAAAGAGTATTGCTCTACCTCTCACTCTATCGCCTTTTAGATATGATGGTAGTTCTTTAATTGCTAATACTTCTGATGATTCTGCTACTCTCGTACTTTCTGCACCACTTCTTAAATCATAATTTACTTCTAATGTATTGATAATTGTCTTTGTAAAATCGTCTATTTTTTCTTCTGTAGAGGGACCATCTTTTGCTTCTGTTGCAAAAATAATCTTTATTCTAACATCATATTCTTCACCTTGTGAAATGTTATTAGCTATTACTCCTAATGGTTTTACTATTGCTACTGTATCATCTGATGTAACCCAACATCTAGGAAGTGGTGGTTCTTGTATTGCTTTTGGGCTAGGCGAACCAGCTTCTATTTTTCTGAACTTTGTTTTGTCTGATGGTTGTGTTGAAAATAAACTAGATTGTGCTTTTAAGATTGTTACTATTCTTTGTTTAATTCCAAATATATCTACTGTGGTCATACAACTACTTCACCAATGTTTATTGTTTTTATGTTAGAGTAGAAAATATTACCTGTTGCAAAAGCATACTTTGCCTGTACTTGCCAGAAGCCTGGGTTATCTGCAAAGATAGCTGTTGTTGTTGTGATTTTCCAAATACCATCTGTGCCACCATCTGCATTTACTGCTGTGGCTGTATGTGTTGTTGCGTTTCCATCTGGGTCTCTAAGTGTGATTATAACTGATGAACAATCATTCAAGTCAATTAAAGTATCAGTTCCGTTGCTTCGTGTCTTTGCTGTACCTTTAATGATGGTACCTACATCGCCACTGTGAATTGTTATCTGAGAACCATTAGCCATTAATCATCATCAATAATAATAAAGTCGCCAAGATTATGAGAATTAACTGCCGTCATATCACCTATATTGTCTGAATCTGTAGCTGTAAATGTGTTAACATTAACTGCATCTGTTGATGTGAATATTCCTATAAAGTGACTAATGAACACAAATCTTATTCTTTGAGACACTTCTACTAATCCTACTGTGTCTAATGCTGGTATTTTTACTATTCCCTCTATGAATTGTATTAATTCATCTAGTCCTACTATTTCACTAAAGTTTCTTACTATTGCTCTAACTCTATTCTTTACTTCTGTTATACCAACTGTATCTGCCTTGTTTCTAAACATGATTCTTGCTCTGTTAACATTTTCAGTTGGTTCTAACATTTCTACTATAGTCTGTATGTTTCTTACAATATCTCTGCTTCTTACAACAGTTTCATCTATTCCTGGCACTTCTGTGAATGTTCTTACAATATCTCTTAATCTATTGAATACTTCTGTTAATCCTACTGTTTCAGCAATATTATGTACTGTACCATGTATCATATTCTTAGAATCAGTGAAGCCTATTGTATCT
>Ga0209992_10003878_pt1 | contig 12203 bp, 16 predicted proteins | sample 2SBtaG_2_FD_182564 | JGI IMG/M metagenome (GOLD analysis project Ga0209992, IMG submission 182564) | Deep subsurface microbial communities from Kolumbo volcano to uncover new lineages of life (NeLLi) - 2SBTROV12_ACTIVE470 metaG (SPAdes)... | ecosystem: Environmental > Aquatic > Marine >... | reverse complement strand
TTAGATAAATCTCCTCAATATTATATCGACAGATACAATAACGAATCAACATACCAATCTTGGTTTGATTCTAACTTTCCATCTTATTCTATTGTTGATGTAGTTGGATACGAATCAACTCTAGTTTCAAATTTTCCTTCATTAGATAAATCTCCTCAATATTATATCGACAGATACAATAACGAATCAACATACCAATCTTGGTTTGATTCTAATTTTCCAAATTCTTCCATTTACAATATTTTAGGCTATGCTGATCCTGTTTCTGTACCTGATTGGATTCGTTATAATGCTGAATGGTGGGCAATTGGACAAATCAGTGACTCTGAATTTATATCGGGAATTGAATTTATGTTACAAAATAATATTATCATGATTTCAAGTGTTTCTTCTACTGGAGATGTATCTGATGATGATGTTCCAGATTGGATACGAAATAATGCTCATTGGTGGTCTCAAGATTTGATTTCAGAAGATGAATTTGTTAGTTCACTAAAATTCCTTATTCAAGAAGGAATTATTGAAATAAAATAATATTTTTTAACACATAGTTTTAATTTGATACCGAATATCACAAATTGATTTGAAAGCAACATTTGGCGCAGGATGTTTTTGGCATGTTGAAGATTTACTAAGTAAAACTAAAGGTGTACAATCTACTCAAGTGGGATACATTGGTGGGCAACTCCCAAATCCAACATATGAAGAAGTATGCACCGATAGAACAGGACATGCAGAAGCTGTTCAGGTAGATTATAATCCTGATGAAATATCTTTTGAAGAATTACTTGATGTTTTTTGGAATAATCATAACCCTACAACTTTGAATCGTCAAGGACCTGATGTTGGAATTCAATATCGTTCTGCAATTTTTTACCATGATGATAAACAAAAAGAAATTGCAGAAAAATCAAAACAATCATTGGGTGAATCTGGAAAGTATGGTGCCCCTATTGTAACTGAAATTACACCTGCTCCAACTTTTTACAAGGCTGAAGAATATCATCAAAAATATTTCAAAAAATGTGGAATGTAATCTATTTTACAATTACTACTGGAATTTTTGAAGTATGCACAACATAATTTGACACACTTCCAAAGAACAATTCTTTTGCAGAACTTCTTCCCCGTGTTCCAATCACGATCATACTGAAATTATCTTTCCCATGAGCAAGTTTAATGATGTTGTATCCTATCTCTCCACGCATAATTTTTTTATTAAAAACTATCCCGTTTTGAGCTGCTAGTGTTTTTGCATCCTCCATAAACTTCTCAATTTCTTTATTGTATGATTTACTAACTGAACCTATTCCTCTGAACTCAGAATGTGGGGCTGCATTAATTGAGCAAACCCCTGTAATGGTAGCTCCGCATTGCCTAGCTAACACAATTCCTGTTTTGAGAGCTCTAGTGGAATTTTTGGATCCGTCTATTGGAACCAGAATTTTAGTAATATTGTTTTTTAACACAAAATTTCTGTATTATTGAACTTAAAAAACATACTTGTGATATTCAATTTTTAACAATATGATAATCTCTTTTTTGGATGATCGCATTTTTCACTAAAACTTATCTATCGATGGTTTATGTGCTAAAATATTGGAAGAAAAATTCCTTCAAATTGATGAAAATGTTATTCGATATTTGGAATCAGGGAATTCAGAAAAAACACTCGTATTAGTTCATGGATTGGGTGCTTCAGCTGAAAGATGGGATCTGGTAATTCCTCTTTTTGCTAAATATTTTCGAGTAATTATTCCTGATCTAATAGGATTTGGATATAGTGATAAACCTCTTGCAGATTATACTTTGGATTTTTTTTCTTCATTTTTAGAAAAATTTTTTGCAGCCGCAAAAATTCAAAACCCTATCCTTGTTGGTTCTTCATTAGGTGGTCAAATAACTGCAGAATACACTGCTGAGCACCCCAACAGTGTTGAAAAACTCATTCTAGTTTCTCCTTCTGGGGTAATGAAACAATCAACTCCAGCACTTGATGCATACATCATGGCAGCACTATACCCAAATGAACAAAATGCAAAAAATGCTTTTGAATTAATGGAAAGTTCTGGAAAAAATATCGATGAAAAAATTGTTAATGGATTTATTGAACGAATGAAAATGCCAAATGCAAAACTTGCATTCATGTCTACTTTATTGGGTTTAAAGAATGCAAAAATGATTACTATAAAATTACAAACAATGGATACTCCTACTTTGATAATTTGGGGTTCAGATGATCCAGTAATCCCAATACAACATGCTGATGAATTTGTTGCATCAATTAAAGATTGTAGATTTCTTAGGATGGATAAGTGTGGACATACCCCATATGTTCAAGATCCTCAAACTTTTGCTTCATATGTTTTGGATTTTTTGAATATTCATTAGATCAACTTAAATACCCTTTAATTCCATCTATTACCAATGAGTGGTAATAATAACCCCTATGACCCTACGGAGATGTTTAAAGCTTGGATTCAAAAAAGCGGAAATGCTCAAACAGAATTCATGAAAAGCTTTGGATCTCTGATGACAAACCAATCTAGTCAAACTTTCAATCCTTTGGATACTCTCAAAGGCGTTGCTGAAAGCACAAAACAAACTCAATCAAACATTATGGAAAATGTATCTTCTATGCAAAATAAAAGCATGGATACCATGTTTAGCATTGGTCAGATGCTTCCATCGTTTATGAATTGGGGTGCATACAAAACAACTGTCGGAAGTAATGGTAGAATTTCTATCCCTGAAGCAGAACGAAATGCTCTTGAATTAAGTGAAGGCGATTTGGTACAAGTCATAATTCTTCCAATAGCAAAAAAATCATCAAAAGCTAGGGGGGTGAAAAATTGAGTAAAAACGAACAGACACAATCAAATCCAAAAGATATATTTTCTGTATATCAGCAAAACGTAGATAAATTCTTCAACGGTATTAGAACATCAGTACCACAGTATCATCAAGCAATTACAAATGTACAACAGGAATTCATACAAGCTTACGAAAACATTGCAGATTCAGCAGTAACATTACAAAAAGAATATGCAAAGAAAGCAGGTATTGCATCAAACATTCCTGAAGCTACAATCAAAGTAATTCAAGACACAACTGAAGAAGTCGTAAAGGCCACATCAATTCAGAATCAAGTAACACTTGCAACTATTGATGCTGCACAACAAAATATCAAGACCTTTAATGATAATGCAAATTCATTTGCTGAACTAAATAGAAACATTCTACAGTCTTGGATTTCTGTATTCAATACAAAAACTAACTAGTCGGAATCTATTTTTTTAATTTTTTCCTTTTTTTATGATCTTTCTAATAACCATTGACCTAGCTCTGGTAATACTTTCTTTTGTGACAGTGAACTAGCAATCATACCTACATGTCCAGTTGGATACATTCGCAATGTTTTATCATCACTTCCAATTGCATAGTGAAGTGGCATGCTACATTCTGGTGATACTAGGTGGTCACCCACTGCCACTTGTGTAAATACGGGCATTTCTATTTTTTTCAAATCAACAAGTTGATTTCCAACATACATTTTGTTTTGAATCAACAAATTATCTTGATAGATGTCTTTAATCCACTGTTTGAATAATTCTCCTGGGATTGGTGGGGTGTCTCCTAGCCATTTTTCCACTCTAAGGAAACTATCTACAAATTTCTTATTTTCAATATTTTTGAAAAAATTGACATATTTTTCAATTCCTTGTTCAAATGGCTTGAGTACTGAAAAACAATAATACATGAATTCTGGAGGCATATTTCCAATCACTTCAACCATTTTATCAACGTCCATGTGTTTTGCAAGATTGCTAATTACAGTGGTATCTCTCCATCCATCAATTACGGGTGCAGTTGCAATGTAGTTTTTTACACTTTCAGGATGCAGTGTGGTGTATGCAGTAGCTATCGTTGCACCTGTACAATACCCTTGCAGTGAAATTTTTTCAGATGATGATTCATTTTTTATATGTTCAACATATGTGTCCAAATATCCATTTACGTAATCATCAAAATCAAGATACTTGTCCATACTGGTGGGTGTTCCCCAATCAAGCATGTATACATCAAATCCTTGTTCAAGTAAATTTCTCACCCAACTTTTTTCTGGATGAATATCTAGAATGTGAAATCGATTAATTAGTGCATATGAAATTAGTAATGGTGTTTTATGTTGTTTGTCAGTTAATGGTGCATAATGTAATAATCGTGTTTTATCCATTTTTTGAATCACATCGTGTTCTGTTACTTCTAAACTAATTTCATCAGGAGCTGAAACTAATTTTGGAGCATCGATGACGTTTTTACTAAATTTTAACAACTCTTCAATTATTTTTGGATCTACTGTTGACTCATTTTGCATTTTTTTTCATTTCCTTTTTCTTTAACTCTAGTTCTAATTTTCCAACTCTTTTTTTCAAAGAATGTATTTCTTTGTAAACCTCATCGATTTCTTCTTTACTTGGGAGATTCACTGATTGTAACATTACATTTGTAATGTTGTTCCAATGTTTGGTTAATTCTAATTCTTTTGAAACAAGCTTTCCATAATTTTCTCCAAATTTCCCTGAATCAAATAATTCAGTAAAATCGTTATCAAAAATATCTATCCATATTCTCTTAAATGCTTCAATTTGCTCAATATCTTGAGGGACTTCAGGAGCTTTAAGATTGACTTTTTTTTGTGCATCTGCCCATGTGTCTGCTAGTTGCTTGTTGTACTCTGTATAGTATTCATTAAATTCCAATAATAGTTCATTGATTTCAATTAATTCTGTTGACACTTTTTTTGAATTTGATGCAAATGCCCTCATTGGCCCAATTGATGCCAATGCCTGAGGCTTACTTGCCATCAAATGCATGATATCTGTCCAGAAAAGAGACAGATGTTTGAAATCTTCACTAGGATCTTTAGTCGACTCTGATTGCACAGATTTCTAATAATACAGATCGCAATAAATAGTTCGATTGTTTAATTAGACAAATGGACAACGTTGAAGAGCTTGAAAAAATCTGCCAAAAAATCATTAAATTAAATTCAAAAATGCGTTCTGCCAGACTAATCAATAGTCGTGGACATTTGATGGCAGGTGGTATGAAAAAAGGACTACTTTCCCTAGAAGCTCAAAAACAAGATGAAATGATGTTCATGGAACTTGCTTTGAGAGTTAGAATGAGACATGAATTTGACAAAGAATTTGGTGAGGTCCATTTTTCAATGTCTTACAGAAATAAAGTTATTGTGATGAGTTTTCCATTATCTGATGACGACGTGTTGTTGTTATCCTGTGAGAAAGAAATTGATTTTGGTTCTATTCCGTTCAAAGTTCTAAAAATCCTTGAACCATTAAAAAAATCTCCAATGAAGACATTCTAATCGTAACAACTTAATTCTCTGATTTTTTTAAATTAATTATGGCATTGGAACAAGATGTTAGTTGGGATGAAATTGAATTACTAGTAGATCAACTTTGTAAAAAAATTAAAAAATTGCCTAGAACTTTTTCAAGTATTTCTACTTTGAGTAGAGGTGGGTTTGTCCCTTCTCGTTTAGTTGCAGATTATTTGGGAGTAGAAACTATTTTTGTTGATAAGAAAAAAATTTCATCTGATTCATTGTTTGTGGATGATATTTATGATACTGGAAATACTTTTGACAAAGTAATCTCAAAAACAGACAATCCATCAAAACTTGTTTTTGCAACTTTGTTTGCACGATGTGGAAAAAAATATCCCTCAAATTTGATATATGCAAAAAAGACAAACGATGAAGCATATGTAATTTTTCCTTGGGATAAGTTTGAATTTCAAAGATCTTTGAAATAGTTTTTAAATTTCGATGATTTTTCTCAAACCTGCACATCTGTTTCTAATTGTTACTTCAGTTACTCCTGATGCTACTGAGATATCTTTTTGAGATTTTGACTCCCCTATACTAATACATGCTAGATATAATGCTGCTGCTGCAATTCCCATTGGGTCTTTTCCTGCAACTGCTCCTAGTTTTTTAGCTATGGTGAGCATCTTGATTGCTTTGCGTTTTGCTTTTTCACTAACACTTGCTCCGCTTGCAATTTTAGATACTCCTTTGACTGGATCCACTACTGGCATTTTTAGTTCAAGTTCTCTGAAAATTAATCTGTAACATCTTGCAACATCTTTTCTTCTGATGTTTATTCCGTCAGCAATATCATTCAAAGTTCTAGGTGTCTCTGTATTCCTGCATGCTGCATAAAGGCAAGCTGCTACTAGTCCTTGTATGGAGCGACCTCTTACAAGTTTTCTCTCCATAGCTTTTCTGTAGATATATGCTGCTTTCTCAATTACTGCATCAGTTAATGCAAGTTTGTCTTTTAATTTATCCATCTCATTTAATGCCTGTCTGAGATTTCTATCTGAAGAAGAATTTGCCTGACTTCTACTGTCCCATGTTCTTAATCTTTCAATAGAGCTCTTTACACTTGCAGACAATGGTTTTCCTGTAGAATCTTTGTTTACTGCTCCGATGACCGTTGATAATCCCATATCGTGCATTGTAAGTGATGTTCCTGCACCTGTTCTAGCTTTATTTCCCTCATCACTAGAAAATGAACGCCACTCTGCTCCAGTGTTTGTAATTTTATCATTTAAAACTAAACCACAACGACCACAAAATAATTCACCTGTATTTTCATCGGTGATTATTTTTTTGTTTAAACATGAAGGACATTTTAGAATTGATTCTTGTGAATTTCTAGGCACAATAGTAATGATCCAAATTTCATTTAATAATCATTTTACATGTTCTCTTATGGTTAATTGTGTGTAGGTGCAGCTAACTTATTCTTGACACTTTTTTCAGATCAACTAAGAAGACAATATGCATAAGATGGAGAAAGAGATGGATACATGATACTTTCTGTTTCATTAACATGTTTTAACCCGATAGAATGTCCAAGCTCATGTGTCATTATTGCTTCTACACTATTTACATCATATAATTGAAAAATACCGTCACAGTTGTAATCACCTAATGTTACTTCGACTACTCCTTTTCCAAGATGTGCATGTCCTAATACTCCTTCTCCAATATCTCTGACTACCCAAGTGACCCAAACATTTGCTTCATATTTTTTATTTGTGACTTCAAATTTCATTTTTGTTTTTTGATCATTACTACTTAATTCCTGTTTTTCCCAAAACTCAAATGAATTTTTTAATGTACTGACATGATCTAATGGTAATCCTGATGGTTGTTCATTAATGTAAACTTTGTAGGTTACAATGTATGTATCATCAATTATCTCAAATGTTGGATTGGGAAAACTCTCTGATGCTTTTTTTACTTCGCTCTCAAAATTCCATTTAATGTAGTCTCTGAGGAATTTTTTTATGACGTCTTTACTTGGGTTTGAATATTCTATGTATCTTTTTTCTTTAGCAATATCCTTTAAAATATTCTTAACATATCTATCAAACAAATAGGATTCATGATCTAATTCTTCTTGAGATTTTGTCTTCTCGCTAATATCTAATGGGATAATTCCTCTTTCAATCATATATTGAATTTCTGATACAAAATCTTCATCCTCTATTTCTTCATCAACCCATAGTTTTGCTATTGTTTTTACTCCTTCTGGAATTTCTTCTTCTGAATTAATTTGTGATTGGATGTGGGATGTTTGTATGATTTTATTTTCTAACAAAAATAACAACACTGAAACGAATTCATCATTTGTCATATTTCCTTCAATCCACCACTTTGTAATCGATTTTGTCCATTCTGGGATGTAAATGGGATATTCTTTTTCTAATCCTATTGGTTTAGCTGTAGGTGTGTATGGATATTTTGAAATTACATTTTCTACAAATTCTTTATAATTTTTGATTACTCTACTGTTTGGATTAATCTCATATGCTTTTTTAAAATATTTTAAAGATTCTTCATATTCTCCCAAATTTCCAAAACCTACTCCCATTCCTGCCAATGAAACAAGATCATTCGGTTTGAATTGTAAAATTTTAAAAAAATGGTTTAGAGATTTATTATGATCACTGAGATTACTTTGAGCAATTCCCTTCATTTTTAGAGTTGAAATATTATTTGGAACAATTTCTAAAACATCATCATAAATTGAAATAGCCTCTTTGTACTGGCCTTTTTTGAAATATTCTGTGGCCTGATTAAACATTATTTCTGCATTTTCTTCTGTTTGAGCAAAAACTGTTTGAGATAAAATTAATGAATTAAACAAAATGATAGAAACAAGGAAAAATAATATCATTGAAAATTTCCTCATATTGTAACATTATTTCTGGATTATTTCTATTCTACTTTGTTTGAATGTATTGAACACTCAGAAATCTATATTGTTAAAAAATAATTTTAAGTATGCGAAAATACCTTGTTAGAAAAAATATTGATGGAAAAAATTTTGACGCTTCTGATATCGATCCTCTAAATGCTCCAGAAAGATCTGTATTTTTTGAAAAAACAAGATCTGACGTGGATCCCATTTTGACTATGAACGAACAAAAAATTAGTCCTGAACCGGTTGAATCTCATATCTCTACAACAAAACAAAAAGTAGAATCTTCTGATACTGATGATGTACATGATACTATGGCAAAAAAGCTATTCCATGAATCTTTTTCTGCTATAGACGATTATAATGATAAAAAAATGAAAAAAATGTATCAGCAATTAGAAGACGAAAAAAAACTGTCATCAGAACTCAATCAACAATTATCCAAAAATTTATCAAAAATTACAAAGGTAGAAGTTGAACTTGTACAAAAGAAAAATGAACTAGAAAAAGAATTAGATAAAAAAACAAAACAATTACTCGAGTCTGAACGTTTTTCTGCAATAGGTGAATTTTCTGCTCGTTTAGCTCATGATATGAGGAACCCACTTTCAATTTTAAAAATGTCTTTAGAGAATTTTAAAGCATTGTATGGAACAGATGAAAATAAACAAAAAACATTTGAGCGAATGGAACATGCAATTAATAGAATGTCTCATCAAGTTGATGGTGTTTTAGATTATGTACGGAAAACACCAATTCATAAAAACAATGAATCCTTGAGTTACATTCTTCGAAAATCTCTTTTACCAATTAATGTTGAACATGATATTTCTATAGAAATCCCTGAAAATGATGTTTCTGTTAATTGTGATCAAATGAAAATGGAGATTGTTTTTGGAAATTTATTACTTAATGCTATTCAGGAAATTGGTGCAGATAAAGGAAAAATCATAATTACATTTAATGAAACATCTGATTTAATTCAAATAACCATTCAAGATTCAGGCAATGGAATACCTGATGAACATGTTCAAAAAATGTTTGATCCGTTATTTACTACAAAGCAAGAAGGTACTGGTTTGGGATTGCCTAGTGTAAAAAATGTTTTAGAGCAACACAACGGTACAATATCTTATAGTAATGATCCTTCTACCTTCACTATTTCCTTGCCAAAATAATTACGTTAATTTACTCAGTCAGAACTATTGGAAAATCTTTAATTTATTCAAATTATTCCTTTTTGTATTGACTAAAACTGGTACTGGAGCAATAATTTATGAATTACGAAAAAAAATCCAACAAGCTCAATTTGATCTTAAACAATTGGGTGAGCCTATATCTGATTTACCTGAATTAGTCTCATCAGCAAATTTGTTACGCTCAAATGAGTATCTTACTAAGGCAAATGACAAAAAATCTGAATTAATTTCTGCATATGAACAACATTCTATTGCATTAGAAGAATTACTTTCGACTGTTTTTGAAATTCAAAAAGACCTTCAAGAAATTCTTAAAGAACAATCTTCTATGATTTCATCACCCAGAAAAAAACAAATTAGATCTAAATCAAAAGCTAAAACAAAAAAATGATTTTATTTTGATAAATGTATAATATCTCCGGCAATTACTTTATTTGTTTTGTTTTTATTTGAAATAATTAATGCTCCATCATCATCAATTTTAATTGCTTTTCCTTTAATTTTACCTTCAATTGTATCAATCTCTACATTTTTGCCTATTGTGGATGATCTTTTTGTCCATTCAGAAACGATATTTTTTGTTTGTTTTTTGTTTAATAATTCATAAATTTTTTCTAATTCTACAAAAAAGTTTTGAACTAGTTGTATGGGTTTTATTTTATTATTGTGCTCATAAAGTGATGACACTCCATAAAAATTTAGAGTTTCTTTTAATGTTTTTTCAATTGCCTTTACATCAATATTGAAATTTATTCCAACACCTAATACTAAACTCTCAATTTTATTTGATTCAAATGCTGCATCAACTAGTATTCCTGCAATTTTTTTACCTTTGAGAGTTAAATCATTTGGCCATTTCAATTCAGGTGATATCTCAAACGTATTTTCTATTGCTTTAGATAATGCCAATGCTGACGCAATCGGAAAAAGTGTAGTTATTGAGATGTCAAATTTTGGATGTAAAATTAGTGAAAACCATATTCCACCTTTTGGTGAAATCCATTTTCTACCTGCTCTTCCTTTTCCGCCTGTTTGTGTTGCTGCAAATATTACTGAACCATCATTTTCAGACTCATTTGCCATTTTTAATGCCTGATTTTGGGTTGAAGTTATTGAATCAAAATAATGTGCCTTTTGCCCAATGAATTTTGTTTTAAGTTCTGATGTAATTTCCCATGGTAATAATAAATCTGAATTTTCTGTTAATTTGTATCCTAGTTTTTGTTTTGATTCTACAGTGTATCCTAATTCTTGAATTTTTTTGATATGTTTCCAAATGGCAACTCTACTAATTCTTAAAACATCGCTCAAATCTTGTCCAGATAAATATTCAGTATTGTGATTCTGTAAAAATTTTAAAACTTTTACCAATCCTGGATTGTTATATGAATTAAAAGTCATTTTTTATATTTTCATTTAGGATGTAATTTTCATTAAAACCCAATGTCAAAATCAAATCCACCATCATCCATTCCTGTATCTCCTCCATCCATTCCTGAATTCTCTGGGACGCTGTCTGTTGGTACATAATCTGTCATTGCCATTCCCATCATACTAAACATCATACTAAACATCATCATATCCATTATTCCAAAAAACATCATCATGGGTAAAAATGACTTGTTATCATCCATACATTCTTGGAGTTTTTGTTTGTCTCCTGTTTTGTAAATTTGTGACATGTTACTCCATCTTTCTTGTAACTCGTGTATTCTTTCATCTAATTCTGAGGACCCTTTTTCTGTAACTGTTAATTCAATTTTTGTCCCTAACCATCCTTTTTTTTCTTCTACTTGGATGAATCCTTTTTCCTCAAGTTTCTCCAATATTGAATTCAATTCCTCTGGTTCGATTTGTGTCGCTCTTTGAATTTTATCAAATTTCCTTTCCCCTCTTCTGATGGCACCTAGCACAATCATGTCTTTTGGTTCAGGATCCATTATACTTGTATTTTTTTTGTGAGTATAAAATTCTTATTTGAAAATATTTAAAAATTATATTCTTCATGTATGTAGATTTTTCATGGAACGCGATGATTATTCAGATGAACAAATACGTGAAATCCTTTCATTATCTAAAGTTGCAGTTATTGGAATGTCTAAAAATTCTTCAAAAGCAGCACACTATGTCCCAAAATATCTGATGGATAATGGATATGATATTACGCCTGTCAATCCTTCATCTGATGAGATTTTGTCAAAAAAATGTTATTCTTCAATTTCTGAAATTGATAATGATGTTGACATTGTGGATATTTTTCGACCTTCTGAAGATGTTTTACCCTTTGTCCAAGATGCAATAAAGAAAAAACCTAAAGTGATTTGGTTACAAGAAGGCATTCATAATGTACAAGCTGAAGATTTAGCAAAAAAAGAAGGAATTAAAGTAATTTTCAACAGATGTATGTTAGCAGAACACCAGAGATTAATGACATGACAAATTTTGAAAATTTTTATCATGATTTACTTGATTTAGCAAAAAAATATGAACTTCAAAATACCCCGCTAAAAATTGAGAAAGATCTTGAAAATGATATTGTAAAAATTTTTGGTGAAAAAATTACTTCTTTGGCCAGAGCCAAAAATGGATTAAATGATGTAACTGAATTATCGTATGCTACAGCTGAACATCATCCTTATTGGAATTTATTGTATAATTGTTCAGAAATTGCAAATACTGTATTAGAAAAATGGAAAGACTC
>Ga0209992_10003877_pt1 | contig 12206 bp, 10 predicted proteins | sample 2SBtaG_2_FD_182564 | JGI IMG/M metagenome (GOLD analysis project Ga0209992, IMG submission 182564) | Deep subsurface microbial communities from Kolumbo volcano to uncover new lineages of life (NeLLi) - 2SBTROV12_ACTIVE470 metaG (SPAdes)... | ecosystem: Environmental > Aquatic > Marine >... | reverse complement strand
GACGGATTGCTAATCTCGCCGGCCACTACTAGTCCAGTGTGCGGACGATCAGCCCGCTGCGGAGCTTGGGCTCAAACCACGTCGACTTGGGCGGCATCACACCGCCGGCATCGGCCACGTCCATCACCTGCTCCATCGCGGTCGGGAAAACCGTGAACGCCACACCACCGTCGCGATCGACGCGTCTTTTCAGCTCGGCGGCGCCGCGAATCCCGCCGACAAACTTGATCCGCTTGTCGGCGCGCGGGTCGCCGATACCGAGCAAGGGCGCCAGGAGGTGGTCCTGCAACACGGCGACGTCGACGCTGGCGGGATCGCCCGGGGGTGGTAGTTGGGACGTCACGCTCTCGCCCGGCACCAGCCGGTACCAGGCGCCATCGAGATACATGCCGAAGGTGCCCCGCTCAGGGGCGTCGGGTTCGTCGGTGGGTTCGCAGGAAAACCTCCGTGCGATCGCGGCGAGCAATGAAGCCGGGGTGTGCTCGCCGAGATCCTTTACGACGCGGTTGTAGGCGAGGATCTGCAGCTGACTGGCGGGGAAAAGCACGGCCATGAAGTGGTCGACACCGCGGGTTCCGGCGCCATCGCCGGATTTTTCGAAGACCTGGAAGCTGGCGTGGGTGCGGTGGTGGCCATCGGCGACATAGAGCGCGCCAACGTCGGCGAAGAGGCCGGCGATCTCCGTGCAGACGGCGGGGTCATTTAGCACCCAGAGGCGATGGCGGTTGCCGTCCTCAGCCACGAAATCCGCGTCGGGCGTCGCGCTGGCAAGCTGCTGAATGCGCGCCTCGATCGCCGCATGATCGCGGTAGGCCAGGAAGATGAGGCCGGTGTTGGCGCGGGTCGATTCGATATGACGGCGGCGGCCTTCGAGCGCGGCGCGACGGGTCTTTTCGTGTCGCTTGATGACGCCGTCGCGGTATTCGGCGGCCGACGCCCCGGCGACAAGCCCGAGCTGCACGTGCTCGCCCATGGTTTGCTCGTATAGGTAGAGGCACGGCGATTCGTCGCGAACCAGCAGCCCTTCGCCGAGCATCGACGCGAGCTCTTCGCGGGCGCGCGCCATCGCTTCGGGGCCATACGGATCGACATCGTCACCCAACAGCGCGTCGCTGCGGATCACGCGATAGAAGCTCGACGGATGGGCGTCGAGGAGGGCACGGGCCTCGCTGCGGTCCATCACGTCGTAGGGGGGACTGGCAACGTCGGCGACAGCATCGGGTCGCGGTCGGATGCCGGCGAAGGGGCGCACGTCGACCATCAAGCTCTCCTCGGGTCAAGCTGAGGTTGGATAGCGGGCCCGCCATGATCCTCAGGTCACCGGTCCGAAGCAACAACGCAGCACAGTTCATGCGTAATGCCGGTCGCTTAGGCTGGAACATATTGAAAACATGATGGAATGGCACAGCGCCATCCTAAGTAGAATCTCACCACCTCAGGCCGCCTCCTTCTGCCGAATACCGACGTCAGTTTCGGGGTTTTCTGGATCGTTTTCGGCGCCGCCGTACCTTGGATCCCAGCCGTCTTGGCGCGGCGCTACCAAAAGCAAGCGGAGCCTCCATGTACAGCATCGTCGAAGCCGCGCGCGTCTTGTCCGTTCCGGCTGCACAGCTGGCGCGGTGGGTTGCGCTCGGTCGAATTCCGGACGCCAGGCTCGTCGATGGTGACCTCGGCCCCGTGTGGCGCTTGCCCAGGGACACGATCGACCAGGTCGCGGCACACCTCGACAAGAGCCGCCAGTCGGCCACATCCGCTGAAGACGCCGCCCAGAACGCCAACAACGCCAAGAACGCCAAGAACGCCAAGAACGCCAAGAACGCCAACAACGCCAAGAACGCAGCCTCCCCGAAGACTCCCGCCCGCGCCGTCCGCGCCCCGAGCCGACCTACACCGAGCCGACCTACACCGAGCCGACCTACACCGAGCCGCCCAGCACCGAGCCGCCCAGCACCGAGCGCCGAGCCGACCGTCACCTACAAGAAGATGCAGCACAACATCGCCAAAGAGCGCGAGCATTGGCAGCGTCTCGCCGAGCTGCAGGCCGACACGATCGCCGGGTTGCGACGCCAGCTCGAAGACGCTCAGGCCGACATGGAGCACCTTCGCGAGCGCCTCGTCGAGATGGAAGCTGGCCGTGACGCCCAGCTGTTGATCGGGCGCTCGACCCTCGACCTCGCCGCGCGGCCATTCGCGACCCGCCCAACCCTCGCCGAGCGCCTCGAAGATCCGGTCGCGCCCGTCCCCGAACTCGCGCTCGAGCCGCTGAGCTTCCCAACGCTCGAGATGTAGCCGGCGGCGGCGATAGTCTGCTGGTCGACGGACCGAGGCGAGGCCGCGAGGGACGCAAAGCGCAGTAGCGCCGCACGCTGTGGGAAGGTGGCGAAAAATGACACTTTTTCGGCACCACGGGCCGGGCGCCGGCCCCTCAACGAAACAACTTCCGAGTCCATCGTGGAGTCCGAATGGACGCAACGATGATCGAGGCTTCACCAGCCGTCTGCTACGCTGCGCCGCCTGATGAACGCGCCCCCTGCCGATAAAGCTGCCGAGAAGACCGCGTTGCGACGGCCCGAGCTGGCCGATCTTCGCAAGCTCCGTGTAGCGCTGGTCCACGATTGGCTGGTGACCTTGCGCGGCGGCGAACGGGTGCTCGACGTCTTCTGCGAGCTCTTTCCAGACGCCACATTGCATACGCTCGTCCGTGTCCCAGGGTGCGCCACGCCGCGCATCGAGGCCATGCGCCACCAGACGTCCTTTTGCGACGATATTCCCGGCGCGCGAACCCGCCATCGCTGGCTGCTGCCGTTTTATCCAACGGCCATCGAGTCGCTGGACCTGTCCGACTACGACATCGTGCTTTCATCGAGCCACTGCGTCGCAAAGGGCGTGATTCCGGCGCCCGGCGCGGTACACGTCTGCTACTGCCACACGCCCGTTCGTTATGCGTGGGACCGAACCGACGACTACGTGCGCGGTACCACCCCAGCCCTCGCCGCTGCGATGCCCGCCATGAAGGCCGCCGCCGCGTGGTTGCGCACCTTCGACCATGGCACGCTCTGCCGCGTCGACCGCTTCATCGCCAACAGCCGCAACACCGCAAGCAAGATCGCGCGTTTCTACCAGCGGTCGGCCGAGGTGATCGCGCCACCGGTTGAGTTCGCGCGTTTTGACGGCATCGAACATCGGTCCGGCGGCTACGACCTGGTCCTGTCCGGGCTCGTTCCCTACAAGCGGGTCGATCTCGCCGTCCAGGCCTACGAACACCTGCCCGATCGGCGCCTCGTTGTCGTCGGTGATGGCCCGGAGCTCGAGCGATTGCGCCGCCTCGCCCCGCCGAACGTCGAGTTCACCGGCCGCGTGCCCGAAGAGGCCCTCGTTGGCTACTACGCCGGCGCCGAGCTGCTCGTTTTCCCGGGTGAGGAAGACTTCGGCATCGTGCCCCTCGAGGCCCAGGCGGTTGGCGTTCCCGTCGCCGCGTTTGGCGTGGGCGGGGCGCTCGAAACCGTCATCGATCGCGAGACCGGGCTGTTCTTTCACGAAGCCAACCCGCGCGCTGTTGCCGCCGCGATCTCCGAGCTCGCCGCGCTCGGTCTTTCCGAAGACGACTGCCGAGCCAACGCTCTGCGATTCGCACGCCCCGTGTTCCGCGACAAGATCGCCGCCGCGGTGGCCGATGCCGTCGCCCGTAGCCCTGCATGGCAACGGCGGAAGCGCCTCGGGGAGCGTGCTGCATGACGGAAGCGCGCTGGTCGTTGCCCGCGCGAATCCGCCGCAACATCGGGTTCAAGGTCCTGGGCACGGGGGTTGAAAAAGGCCTGCGCCTGGTGCTTGTGTTCGCCGCGGCGCGCTTGCTGGGACCCGAACAATGGGGCCGGTACACCTACGCTTTTGCCCTCGCGATGCTGCTGGTCCAGCTCACGGATATGGGCCTGGGGCTCTTTCTCAACCGCGAGATCGCCCGCGCCGGCAAGACATCGGCGGCGCTGATCGGCGAGGTGCTCAGCTTCAAAGCCGTGCTCGCCCTCGGCTACATCGCCGCCATCGGTGGCCTCGCCCTGGTGCACTTCCTCGATCCCGACCCGCGCGAACACACGGTCGCCGCAGCCATCCTGTTGTGTGGCGGCATTGCGCTTGCCACGTCGGCCATCGAGGCGATCGTGCAGGTCTTTCGCGGCATCCAACGGCTCGAGCTCGAGGCCCGCGCTCACAGCGTCCATGCCGTCGCGGCGGTTGTCGTTGGCGGCGCCGGTCTCATCGTCATCGCCGGTCTGCACAGCTTCGAATTCGCCGCTTGGAAGGGCGCGACCGATGACGAAATGCTGCTCTATGCCGCCGCCTTGCTCGTCGCATCCCTGAGCGGTTTGGCGTACGCATGGCGGCTGCTGGGCACCGTGGCGACCGTCCGATTCGGCCTCTCGCGCGACCTGGTCGTCCGCTTCAAAAACGAGGTCCTGCCGCTGGGCATCGCGATCGTCGCGTCGATGATCTACTACCGCATCGATGTGCCGATGATCCGCCACATGCTGCCTGAAGCTACCGCGGACCTGCAGACCGGGCTGTACACCGCCGGCTACAAGCTGCTCGAACACACCGCGCTGGTTCCTGCCATCCTGATGGCCGCGGCATTCCCCGCGCTCAGCGAAACGGTGGTGTCCGACAACGCCCGCGCCCGGGCCCTACACGCGACAACCCTGCGCTGGCTGCTGTTGGCCGGCGGGGCTGTTTGTCTCGTGTTCGCGTTCGGATCCGAGCTGATCGTCACCTTGCTGTACGGCTCGGAGTTCGCCGGCAGCGCCCCGATCCTCGTCGCCCTCGCGCCCTGCGTGCTGCTGACCTTCGTCAACTACCTCGAGACCCACATGCTTGTCGCGATGGGCCTGGTCAAAGCGCAGATGCTGATCTCAGTCGCCCTCATCGGCGTCAACGTGGGCCTGAACTGGTGGTGGATCCCGATGTGGGGCGGCAAGGGCGCGGCGTGGGCCACCGCGGTCACGGAGGTCGGCTTGTTCATCGCCGTCGCACCGCTGGTCTATCGCGGCCTCAAACCCGGCCTCGAACCCGGCGAGGGGATGGCGTCATGAACGCGGCCATCAGCGCGGGGGGCGGCGCTGGTATCGGCCACGAGCGGTCGATCACGCTGGCGACGCGGACGCTCTTTGTGCTCGGCTTGTTCGGCTCGATCGAGGCGCCGGCGCTCGGCGTAAAAGCCGGTGGCATGTGGGTCAGCGCGTTCGAAATCCTCTTGGTCCTCGTTGCCGCGGCGGGCTCGTGGGCCGTGATCGGGTTGTGGCGCGCCGGCAAATTCGAGGGTGCCGGCAAATCCGGGGGTGTCGCCCGATCGGAGCGGGACGCATTGCTCGAGACACTGCGTCGGCCGGTGACATGGGCGCTTCTGTTGTGGGGTGGCGTGCACGTCGTGAGCGCCGCGTGGTCGGAAGGTCACGCCTTGCTGTCGCTGAAATTCGGCTTGCGGATGAGCGGTGGCGTCTTTCTCGCCCTGCTGGTCATGGTCCTGGGCCGCCACGAGCGACCGCGCAAAGGACTGCTCGCGGGAATCCTCGGCGGACTTGCCGTCATCACCGTCCTGGCTGTGCTGGAGCGTGCGGTCGGCCAACCGATGGAAGCGGTGCTGACCCTCTTTCGCGACGAGCCCACCTGGATGCTCGGCGAACAGCGGCTGTCGTCGGTTTTTTATCACGCCAACACGTTCGCCGCGTATCTCGAGATGGTGATCCCGATCCTCGTCGTCCTGACCTGCAGTAACGCGATCGAGGGGTCCGATCCACGCAGCCGTCCGCACCTGGGCTGGCTGCTGTGGGCGCTGCTGGCCGGCGCGATGTTGAGCCTGACCTACTCCCGCGCGGGGCTGCTCGCAGGGGTGTTGACCGCGATGCTCCTGACCGTGGCCAGCTTGAGAGGCGGGTTGACACTGCAGGCCAAGACCGCGGCGCTCTTCGGCGTGCTGCTGATCCTCGCGTTCGGCGCCAACCCGGACATGCGCGCGCGGCTGGGGGTCGGCGAGCGGTCCTACGAGGTCGAATACACCTTTCACGGCCACTGCTATGGCGTCGCGGGAACCACCGTCGAGGTCATCGTCGAGGTGGAAAACAAGGGCAGCTGGCCGCTGTCGAACCGCCAGGCCCCCGGTCAGCTCGCGTGGACGCTGTGGGATGGCGGCGATCGACCGGACAAGAAGGACTTTTCGTTCCTCGCCTTGCCCAACATCCGCGCCGGGCAGCGCGTCGACATCCCGCTGCGTATTCGCCTGCCTGACACACCCGGGCGCTACACCGGCCTTATCGACGTGCGCCGCAAGGACGTCATCTGGCTGAGCGAGCTCAACAACGAGCTGGGGCGTTTTGGTTGCGTCGCTCGGGCGCGTGGCGAGCCGTTGCTGGCCGCCGACCTCACGTTTACCGGACACAAGGGCCTGAAGTCGGTCAAAACACGGCGGATCGAGCTGTCCCGCAAGCACTATTGGCAGGCGGCGGCGAGGTTGCTGACCGAAAAGCCGTTGCTGGGTCACGGCGCGGACCGATTCCGACTCGAACACGGTCGCCTGGTGCCGCCGGGGACGTGGGATTCGCGGGCGCGGGCACACTCGATCGTGGTGGAGACCGCCGCGGACCTCGGGATCGTCGGCTTGGCCGCGCTGGGCTTGCTCGCCGGATGCCTCGCCGCGGTCGTCATCAGCAACCTGCTGGCCGCCGGTCGAATCGAGCCGTTGATCCTCGCCGCGTCGGTCGCCATCACCGCCTTCGCGCTGCATTCGCTGGTTGACTACTTCCTCGCCTACACCAAGATCCTCGCCCTCGCCTGGCCGCTCATCGGCCTGGCCTGCGCGCGACCAGCGACCGCCACAAACGAGGCCGAAGCATGACCGAATCGACGCCCACCATCGCCGTGACCCTCAACGGCGACCCGCGCGAGCTTCCCGGCGGTTTGACCGTGGCCACCTTGCTGCAGCACCTGGGCATCGAGCCGCTCGGTGTCGCCGTTGAACAGAACCGCAAGGTCGTCCGGCGGGCCGCGCATGAGAAGACGGCCGTCGAGTCCGGCGACGTGATCGAGATCGTGCGCTTCGTTGGCGGCGGCTGAACTCTGCAGGTCTCACGTACCCAGAAACACGCAGAACGTGCCCGCGCGGAGCGCATTTTTGGACCGATATGCCCCTACGAGCCGCGCTGGAGCCCCCAGGGCGGTTTTGGCAGGGGGGAGCTATATCAATAGCTTCCGGCGTCAAAAGGCCCGTAGAACGAGGCTGCGGCCAAATGCCGTCCTCGGGGTCTCCTCGGGGCAAGTGGACAAGCCGGAACGCTGTCCTGTGGCGCCCCTACCGTCCCATCATCCAGTGCAGGCCGCGTAGCCACCACGGCTTGGGGTTCTTGGCTCGTTTCCAGGCGACCACGTCGGCGACGAAGAGCATCGTGTCCGTGATCATCACGGCTTGCGCCAGGCCATCGAGCGGTCGGGCGAGCGAGATCGGCAACACGGCCAGCGGTTGCACCTTCAGCTTGCGGTTGGCGGCGATCACCTTGTCGATGGCCTTCTTCACCGCGGCGCTGATCGCGGCGAGCGCCTGTTCGGGATCGACCCCGGCGCGCAAGAAAACGACGAGCACCTGCCCGGCAGGCTGGCCCGGGAACGCGATGACCGGCACGTAGGCGAACGCGACATCACCGCTGGCCTGCACGACCTCGCGCAACGCCAACTCAACCGCTTCGGGCAACGGTTCGTTGGGCTGACCGACCTGTATCTCGGCGCCGGCGTCGACACGTTCCATTCAGGCCTCCGCCCGCCAGAGGGCCTCGCTGATGCGCCGTACGCTCGCACCGATTCGGTGATCGATGTCCATGTGGCCGCCGCTGAACTCCTCGAATTCGTAGCTGATGCCGTGATCGCTGAGCCGCTTGGCGACGATCCGCTGGCCAACATCGAGGTACCACTCGTCGCGGCGGCCGGCGTCGAGGAAGAGCAGCTTCAGGCTTTTGAGCGCGTCGACGTGGTGGGCGACCATGTTCACCGGATCGCAGGCGAGCCACCTGGCCCACACCTCGTCGATCAATTCGCCGGTTTCGAGGTCGAAAGGCATGTCGGCGAAGGTCCCGGGCACGGCCGGGTTGGGCGAATAACACTGCGCGTAGGCGATGATCATCATCGCGGCGATATCGCGCCCACCCTTCTTGCGCTTGTCGAAGAACTGCTCGACGAACGCCTCCGGACCGCCGTGCTTGCGCAATTCCTGGAACGTCTTGCCGATGTCGCCGGTGCAGCAGTAGGGAAAATAGCTGTCCCCGGCGGTGGAGCAGACGAGGCCGAACACGTCGGGGTGCCACATGCCCATGATCATGGCGCCGTAGCCGCCCGAGCTCTTGCCCATCACCGCGCGATGGTCGCGATCGGCGATGGTGCGGAAGCGTTCGTCGACAAACGGGACGAGCTCGCCGACCAGGTAGTCCTCGTAGCGGCCGGTGACGGGCGAGTTTCGAAACTGCGACCCGCCAAACCGCGTGAAACAGTCCGCGAACGCCACGATCATCGGCTCAAGCCGCTCGTCGGGATCGTCGCTGGTCATGCGGCGGTCGAGCTCGTCGGGGAGGCTCTCAGCCCAAGCGCGCTCCTTTGTGGCTTTCATCGACGCCCAACCGGTGTATCCGGCGAGCAACCACGTCACGGGGAAGCGGCGGTCGGGTTCGGCGTCATATTGCGGCGGTAAATAGACTGGGAATTCACGCACATGGGGATCGCCGAGGGGGTTGTCGGCGAGCACCTCGGACTCGTGAACGACATAGACCAGCTGGTTGGCGCGGCGCGGGGCGGGCATGGCGGCTCCGGGTCGAAAAAGCGGCACGTGATTGGGCCGGGCGGAAATCTGGCACACATCTTGCCCCTTTAGTACCCCGATTCGTCGCTCGGCGGATCCCTGCTGTTGCGGCAAAAGGCTCGCAAAAACAGGCCGTTCTTTGAGGCAACCGGGTTCGACAGCCGCCCCACCCGGGCCAAGTCGGTACCGCGATCCTGGCGCAACGTTGCTCCACGATCGGCGGTTTGATGCTCCGCTTGGAGTATCGCTACTCCAACCCGGTGGTCTGCCGAGCAACGTACGACGAGGCGCCATGTACGCACGCAAGCCCCGCTTTTCCAAAGCGCTGCCCAAGCCCGCCGGTAACGCCATGGCCGCACGCGCCACGGTCAGCCACAAGGGCTCGTCCACATCCGGCAAGGCGCCGCTTGTCGTCTGCGATATCAACAACTTCTTCTCGACCACCGGCGGTGGCGTGCGTCGCTACCACCTCGAAAAGCTCCGCACCCTCGGCCGTCGCACCGACCTCGAATACCACGTCATCGTGCCCAGCGATCGCGCCGAGATCGAGCGCTACGGCCGCGCCATGATCCACCACGTGCCCGCGACACCGATGGGCGGCAGCGGCTACCGGATGATGCTCAACCCGGTGCGGCTGCGGAAGCTGATGGTCCAGATCCAGCCCGACGTGGTCGAGGTCGGCAGCCCCTACTTCCTGCCCGACCTGGTGCGTTTTGCGTGTCGCGGCCTCGGCACCCGCGTCGTCGGTTTCTGGCACGCGCACTACCCGGTCGCCTACATGAACCGCCCGGTGCGCAAGATGTCGCCGCTGCTCGCCAAGATGGGCGAACGGCTCGGCTGGTGGTGGGCGCGACGCACGTACGGGCGCTTCGACATGACGATGGCGGCCGCGCGCTGCTCGCTGGAAACGCTCGAATGCGAAGGCGTCAACGGCACCGCGTACACACCGCTTGGCGTCGACCTCGAGCTGTTCAGCCCGATGCGCCGCGACGATGAATTGCGCGCCACCTGGGGAGCCGGGCAGTCCGACGTCGTGCTCGGGTTCCCGCACCGCCTGTGCGACGAAAAGAGCCTCGGCACGCTGATCGAAGCGTACGAGTTGGTCCGCGCATCGGGCTTTCGGCCCCACCTGGTGTTCGCTGGCAACGGTCCCGATCGCGACAAGGTCGAAGCGCTCGTCGAAAAGTACCCGGGCAAGGTCCATTACCTCGGCTACCTCAACGGTCGCGAAGAGGTCGCCCGGCTGCTCGCGTCGGTCGATATCGTCGCCGCGCTCTCGCCCACCGAGACGTTTGGCTTGTCGGCCGCCGAAGCGATGGCATCCGGCGCGGCGTTGATCGGCAGCGAAGAGCTGTGCGTCGGCGAAATGCTGTCGGATTCGCGCTGCGGTGTGGCCGTTCCCGATCGGAACGCCGTGGCCATGGCAAACGCGTGGATGGAGCTGCTCAAGCCCGGTCGCGCCCGCCTCCTCGGAGCCCGCGGCGCGGCCCATGCCATCAAGACCTTTGACTGGTCGGGCACCTTCAAGCGGATCTGCAACGTCTACCACGACGTCGCCCGACCCGTGGACAAGACCGAAAACGCGCCGCTCGCCACCCCGTCGCGCCCCAGCAATCCGGCCCGATTCGGCGCCTCGATCGCGGCAATGGTCGACGATCACAGCTCACCGCAAGTCCACTCGCGCCCGACGATCGAGCTGACACGGGACCTGCAAAAACTGCGCAACATGCCGAGAACCGCGTAGGTTTTTGCGGCTTTGCACTTGCGCGACATAATCGGAGTCATTAAAAGGCTTCGGCTCTCATTACGCGGCATGCCGACGGTTCGGCTCCGGTGAATCAACACGGTGAAGCACAAGAGTTTTTGCGACACCGAATCAGTTCAAACCTGCGCCGGCCCGCGTAGCACCCTCTCTGGAGAAAACACGATGTACGACAAGCGATGCAATTGGCTTATCGCCGTAATGCTCGTCGGCCTGCTGGCAGCATGCAGCGACGACACAACCTCAAGCAGCAGCAGCAGCGGCGGCGGCACGACCGACGCGGGCGCGTCGAGCAGCTCGGGCGGCGCCTCTTCGGGCGGTAGCTCGTCGGGCGGTGACGCGGCAAGCAGCTCCGGCGGCGACGCGGCAAGCAGCTCCGGTGGCGGTGCCTGCACCCCCAAGTATGCGACCCCGACCATGGACTGGGGCAAAGGCTGCACCGACGCGAACGACGCCAAGTACCTCAAGGGCCTTGAGACCGACCCGACGGAAGCGAAGGCGTACGGCGACACCGTCAAGAACTGCACGACAGGCTGCGCCGGCAGCTTCGCCGACGAGAAGAAGGGCATCGAATGCATCGGCAAGTGCATCTCGGATAAGGGCAAGCTCAGCGCCGACTGCGGACGCTGCTACGGCGTCTCCGGCTACTGTGGCTACAAGAACTGCCTCACGCCGTGCCTGAAGGACCCGCTCGGCAAGGGCTGCTCGGACTGCCGCGCCTGCCACTGCACGCCCGCGCAGAACGCGTGCAAGGCTGGCAAGAAGTAAGCGCTCGCGCTAACGGAAAAGCTCCACGGCCCGTCTCGCACCGCGCGAGGCGGGCCGTGGCCGTTAACGCGCCATAAGCGTCGCCATAACCGGGCAATACGCCGGCGCAGGGCTGAGCTTCGGCCTCGCTTTCTATCCGCTGGGCGGCGGCAGCGGGTCGTACACGTATTCCTTTAAAGAGAAGGGCCAAAACCCCAAGACGATCGAGCGAACCGACATGACGGGCCTGGCTTTCATCGAGGTCGCGCCGGGGATCGCGTACCAATTCGAGCTCCTTGGCGGGAAGGTCCGCGTCGGCGCCGCCTACCGCTACACGCTGACGACGTTTCAGCGAAAGATCACGGACTTGAAGGAAGGCGAAAAGGAAGAGAAGAAGTACCACGACATCGACATGGAGGGCGCCAACACGCTCGGCTACCGGGTCGGTCTGCAAGGCACGTTCGGCGATCTCGACATCGGCATCGTCTACCGCAGCGGCTTCAACGTGAACATGAACGAGGTCGACCGCGGCGACACCAAGACGTTCGTGCAGCAGACGCCGGCCGAGAACGTTGGCTTCGAGTTCACCCTGCCCCGCAAGCTCGGCATGGGCGCGCGCTTGCGAATGACCGACAGCATCCGCGTCGCCGCCGATCTCGAGTACCTCTTCAACTCGGACAACAAGACGTCGTCATTCACCGGCAAGGAATGCGCGTTCGGCGAGTGCAAGCAGGAGCTCACGCTGACCAACTACGCGATGTGGGACGACGGCATGACGCTGCGGCTCGGCGGCGAGTACCAGGTCAACAAGTCCGTGTTCGCGCGGCTCGGCTACATCTACGACACCAAGAGCGCCAACATCAAATACCCGTC
>Ga0209992_10003876_pt1 | contig 12208 bp, 9 predicted proteins | sample 2SBtaG_2_FD_182564 | JGI IMG/M metagenome (GOLD analysis project Ga0209992, IMG submission 182564) | Deep subsurface microbial communities from Kolumbo volcano to uncover new lineages of life (NeLLi) - 2SBTROV12_ACTIVE470 metaG (SPAdes)... | ecosystem: Environmental > Aquatic > Marine > Volcanic... | reverse complement strand
CAAAAAAATCTTCTACTTTTTACTCAATCAAGCAAACTTTGGTATAAATCAACATACGATTTTGCCATCTTATCTGCTGTGAACAGATCCCAATATCGCTCTTCTGCACGCTCACCCATTTTTTTAGACACTACTGGGTTATTCCATAAATAATCCATTGCCTCACGCAAAGCGCCAGGGTCGCTAGGCGGAACAACCACACCAGTTTCGCCATCAATATTAATATAAGTTGTACCTGTGCCTATTTCACTAGAAATTAAAGGCTTGCCATACATAGCGCCTTCCAATAAAGAAATACCAAAAGCTTCAGAGCGCAAATGCGATGGAAACAAAATTGCATAACTTAAAGTAAATAACGCCACCTTGTCTTCATCAGAAACAAAACCAATAAAATAGATATTATTGATGTCTAAATTTTCAATCTGGTCTTTTAGCTCTTTTTCAATAGGTCCAGCACCCACAATAACAATTGGATAATCAGAGTTATGCGCTGCCTCAATCAAAATATGCAAACCTTTGTAGTATCTCATTACGCCCACAAACAGGAAGAACTTATCGCCAAATTTTTTCTGCCAATACTCTAATCTATCATTATCTGGAGCTGGATATGTGGACTTATCAAGCCCTATAGGTATCACGCTCACATTATCTCTAAATCGTGCAAGCACTTTGCTGCTTTTTAAATAATTAGGTGATGTTGCAACAATGCGATCAACACTTCCTAGGAACTCATTCATCAAAGGCTGATACAGTTTTAACAGGTGTTTCTGCTTCACAATATCAGAATGATAAGTAAGCACTGTTGGTTTATTGACTCGAGTTATAAAGTGTAATAAATCAGCAAATGGATAGGGGAAATGATAATGAATAATGTCGGCTTCTTGAGCTAGCTGCCTAAACCTTAAAAAAGCGGACACAGAGAAAGGCGTTGACGCAATCTCAAAATTAGATCGACAGCGATGAACGCAATGATTATCTATTTTGATAGTTCTATCAACCATTGTTGGGCTCAATGCCAAAACCTCTGTATCAACCCCTAATGAAGCACTACTAAGTGCTATTTGACTAATTACTTGTTCAACACCACCAACTGAATCGGGCAAGTAAGTCTTATAAAAATGAAGAACTTTCATGCTAATTTATCTTTTCTAAGGTCAATTGCTTTTTCAAAAACTGTAATCAATTTTTTTGCCGACTCATCCCAGCTATACCGAGATGCATTTAATTTGGCATTTTTGGCCAAACGTTCACGCAACTCATTGTTTGTAATCATTTCCTGCAATCCGTCAGCAATCGACTCAACATCAAGCGCATCAACCAGAAGCCCTGCATTACCTGCCACCTCTGGCATAGATGAATTATCAGCTATTAATACTGGTGTTCCATATGACATTGCCTCAACTAAAGGCAGGCCAAAACCTTCATACGATGATGGCATAACTAAAAACTGCGCATTAGCATATAACGTGGCTAATTCTGTATCATTAACACGACCTAAAACTTTAACGCGTTCTGTTAAATCTAGCTGTGCAATCGTTTCTAACAAGTTAACTTTACCCCATCCTTTGCCTCCTACAATAACTAGCTTCATTTTTTCTTTGACACTTAGTGGAAGAGACTCGTGTGCCCATAATAGTCTCGTCAAATTCTTCCTTGGCTCCAAAGTACCAACAAAAAGAAAATAAGGGCCATCAATGCCGTACTTTTTATGAACATCAAAAGAAGGAATATTTTGAATATTGCTCGCTGCTAATGGAATTACAGAAATATTTTGAGACTTAACATTAAACTCTGTTATTACCGCATCTCTCGTTGAATAAGAATCAGCAACAATCAAATCTGCTTTTCGAACTGCCACAGGCATTTGAAACTTCTCCAAAAAATATGTGGCTGGATGCATAGTTTCTTTAGCAAGCTTCCAAACCAAATCATGAACAGTCACCACTCTAGCAATCCTGCTTGACAAAAAACGAGGGAGACGATGAGATGGGCCCCAAAATACATCTATTTCGTCTTCCTTCGCCCATAATGGCAAACAACTCTCAGCCCAGAACTGCACTAGCCAGCCATTACTCCAAGAATAGGTTCTGATAGTTGTTGATTCTAATCCTGAAACAGCATTATTAATAGGTGATGGGCTATATAAATATAGCGTCACATCTTTAATATTAGACAGTGCCCGACACATCTCCCAAGTGTATCGGCCGAGGCCAGTAACTGGACGTGATAATAGTCTTGCATCCACTCCTATCTTCATATGGAATCTAAGTCAACATCCATCTCAAGGTGTCTTTCAATTCGTATTTTTTCCAATTACCAATTGTTTTCTTAAGAAGATTGTTATCTCCTGTTAACACCCTTACCTCGTTTTCACGAACAAACTCTGGATTTACTTCAATTTCAATATCGTGTCCCGTGATCTCCCCACACAAACTTATCACCCCCCTCAGAGAATAAGTCTGGCTCGTGCATATATTAATAGTTTTTCCTGCAGGGCAACATTCTATAAGTTTTCTATATATGTTGGCTACTGAACGAACATCTCCAAACTCTCTCCAGACATCTAGATTTCCAAGCTCTATAATTTGCTTTTTATCTTTAAAATGAGAAACAATTTTTGGAATTAGAAACTTATCATCTTGGCCAACGCCTGTATAGTTAAAAGGACGAACAATAAATAACGGTAACTTTTCAAACCACAAACTAGCCATACTTTCCATTGAAAGTTTACTGACAGCATAATCATTAGCAGGACTAGGTGTAGTATCTTCACTTAATAGCTCTTCAGTAGAATTGCCGTAGATATTGGCACTACTAGCTAACAAAATAGACGCTACATTTGGCGCATTCTCAGCAAGAGCGGCAAGTAAGTTATGTGTTCCAATTAGATTGACATCATAAAAAGCATTTGCGTGACCATGGCCAACAAATGCAATGCCTGCAAGATGTAATACCATCTCTGGCTGAACCTGTGCAATCTCTTTAGATACAGCATCTGGGTCAGTTAGGTCACTATTTAACCCAACCACTGTATGGCCATGCGCTTCCAACTCTAGTTGGATATAGCGACCGGTAAAACCTCCTAACCCTGTAACTAAAGTACGCATACTTTAAAAAGAAATACCTTTTTCTACTCTAGCTAAATCAGCCTTGACCATCATGGCGCACAATTCTTCTAATGATGTGGTCGCTTGCCAGTCTAAATCATCTTTTGCTTTTTGAGGATCGCCAATTAACAACTCCACTTCACATGGTCTATAAAATTCAGGATTAATAGAAACGATAGTTTTCCCAGTATCGCTATCAATTCCTATTTCGTCCGTTCCTTCTCCTTGCCATACGATCTTAATATCAACTGCCTTACAGGCCATCTCAACAAAATCACGTACTTTTTCAGTTCTTCCTGTGGCCAATACGAATGTTTCTGGAATGTCAACTTGCAACATTCTCCACATTCCTTCTACATAGTCCTTAGCATAGCCCCAATCACGTTTGGCATCCAAGTTTCCAAGCTCAATATGGTCAAGTTTCCCTAGCTTAATACGGGCTATTCCATCGGTAATCTTGCGAGTTACAAACTCCAATCCACGTAACGGAGATTCATGATTGAATAGAATTCCACTTGTTCCAAATATATCATAACTCTCTCGATAATTAATCGTCATCCAGTGTGCATAAACTTTTGCAACACCATACGGACTACGAGGATAAAGAGGTGTTTTCTCGCTTTGAGGGATTTCTTGAACATGGCCAAACATCTCAGATGTTGAAGCTTGATAAAAACGAATTTTTGGATTAACAATTCTAATTGCCTCCAGCACATTTACCGGGCCTAGGCCTGTAATTTGTGCGGTTGTAATTGGCTGATCAAAAGAAACGGCAACAAAGCTTTGTGCTGCTAAATTGTAAAATTCATCAGGTTTAGCTTTTTCAAGAAGGCGAATATTAGATGCTAAATCAGTCAAATCATATTCTACCAAATGTAGATTCGGATTATCTCTAATTCCTAACTCTTCAATACGCCAAAAGTTAGTTGACGCAGCACGACGATACGTTCCGTAAACTTTATACCCTTTCTCCAAAAGAAGCTCTGCTAAATAAGCCCCATCTTGTCCTGTTACACCTGTTAGTATTGCTGTTTTCATATTTTACCTACTTTACTTTTTTTAATTTCTATGGATTTCAAATTTTGATAAAAAGTTTTTGCGATAACATCCCAAGAGTAGTATTTTTTAACAAAATCTCGAGATTCTTTTCTCATGCCTGAATATCGGCTTTCATATAGTGCATAAAATCGACTTAAATTAATTGAAAACGACTCTAAGTCTGATTCTATAAAATGAGTCATGGCCCTTACCTTCAACCCTCTCATGCCAAACGGCGTAGAAATTACAGGAATTCCATGAGCAAAATAATCAAATACCTTGAGGTTACTGCCACTCCCGGATACCATTGGGTTTAGCGCTACATCAGAAATAGACATTACTATTTGCTTTTCTTGCTTTTCTAGCTCTCCAAAAAGAGTGACGTTATCAGGAACTTTCTGATCCTGCACTGCTAAACCAACACTGCCAATTATAAAAAAATGTACATCAGGGAAGTCATTAGCTATTTTTAAAAAATGTTTTGCTGCTTCAATATTTGGACCATGCCAACTCCCTACAAACAACGCTGTATTTTTTTCTTTAATACCAACTTTTTCTTTTAGTAGCTCTTTATCTTGCTTTTCAATAAAAATAGAGTCATTAAAATCAACACCGTTAGGCACTTCTATATTATTCAACTTAGGCCTGGAGCTTGCTTTTCCATATAGTTTCTCCAATCTTTCTAGGTCTGTATGAGTACAGCCAAAAACAACATCTGAATTTAACCAGCATTCTTTCTCTGCAGTTGTAACCAACTCTAACAATTCTTTAGAATTTTTCTCATTATGAAACAATTGTGTTTTCAGATCTAATTCAACATTGTGCGCTTCAAACCAAATTTGAACACCATGGCTACTTATTTTTGCTGCATTTATCATAAAAGGATGGCTTGAAATTACAATATCAGCCGTACTAATTGACTTCTTTAACGCACAAACAAAATCTTCTACATGCGCATATCCTTTAATAGCTGCAATATCAGTCACAGGAGCCCAGTTTACGCTCTTGCTTAACTTTTGCTCATATTGAATAAATTTATCTGAAACAGGCACCCTAGTTTCGACCATGTTTTGAGAAATAGTTTCGCTTGATGCTGACAAATTAGAATTGCATAAGCTTACTATTTCTATGTCATAGAAGTGAGCCAACTCTTTGTAAAGATTAAATATACGCGCCTGACCTCCACCCATAGGGGGATAAATATTAAATGTACTTAGTACGACTATTTTTTTTCTTTCTTGTGGTCCAGCCTCTTCCATATTCTTTTTATTTTGATATGAATTAGCAACTAATAATTCGTCTACTACATTACCCCATGTAATGCCTTTAACTGAGCGTTTTGCTCTCTCTCCCATTACTATGGCGTGGTCTTTATTTTTAATAAAATAATCTATTGCATTTGATATATCACTTGCAACAGGTTTGACCGAAAAACCGTTTACCCCATCTTGAACAAATTCATTTGGACCGCCAGAATCTACAGTTGTAATAACAGGCTTGGAGCTTTTCATAGCTTCAATTGTTATGTATCCATAATCCTCTTCATGGGGTACGTACACAACAGTCAAAGCATTAGCATAATATTCAATCAGCTCTTTATCACTAACCCTTCCAGTAAAAATAATTCGCTCATTATTGCCAGCCAATCTCGCCAACTCATCTTTCTGTGGACCATCTCCAGCAATAATCAAAGTTGTTTCACATGTCAACATTTTAAATGCCTCAATAATAAGACCTATCCTTTTAGGAGAATCCAGCCTACTTACTGTAAAAACATAATCATTTTTTTCATTTTTATAATCTTTTAATAAAGGAGATGGATGCAACACCTTTACATTAGCATCTACTGGAAAATAATCACTTCTCTTAGCGACAGTTGACGAAATTGCAAAATATTTACTTATCCTCTTTGAAGAAAGGGCGTAACTATCAAGAAAATGCACTATATAGCGGACAAATGGGCCAGGAAAAGCAAACAAAGAATGGCCAACGCCTTTCTCTGTAACTAATTTCTGAATTTTGTTAAAAAATAAATCTAAACTGTCGTTATGCTTTTTAGGTGAATCTAGCAACTCATCCATAAAACCCTTTAATTCAGTTAAATTTTCACCATCCCAATCTATTTCTGTTGGCAAGTTCATCATATGATACGTATCATATAAGCCCCTTAGAGGGTGCAACATATAACATACATGGTTCCTATGCGAAATCATCCAAGATGGATATTTTCCGGATATTATCTGATCAAAATTTTCAAGCTTCAAATCTAAAAAACTTTTATAAGAACTGAGAACTTCCTTAAAATTTGACTCTGGCGATGGCAGTGTAATGATTTCACAAGAATGCGGAGTGTTATTATTTATGTGCTCACAAAGACTTTGATATAAATTTTCCGCCCCACCTTGAACATATGGCACAGATTCAGGTGCAACTATAGCCACTTTCATATATTTATATCTCCATCCTTATTTGGACAATCGTGCTCCCCTTCAATCAATTGATCTACAACATTGCCCCAATTTATATTTAAATTCTTGTAATGCTCATATGCATTCAACCCCATTTCTTTAGCTACTTTTTTATTTGAAAACAAAAAATCAATTTTTCCAGCAACTATCTTTGCATCTGGATCAACAACAAAGCCTGTTTTCCCATCTAAAACAAATTCTAACGGCCCCCCAGAATCAGAACATGTGATGATAGGTTTTGCAGATTGCATAGCCTCTAAAGTAACAAACCCGTAATCCTCACCAATTGGAGCGAAATACACTGCTAACGCATTACGATACAAAGAAGCCAATTCTGATTGCGATACATGTCCAAGCAATTCCACCCTATGGTTTAAATTAAATTTTTCAATCAACTCTTGTAATTTACCCTTTATCCCTCCTTCTCCTGAAATCAATATATTGCAATCTGTTTTACAATGTGAGACAGCTCTAATCAGCAACTCTTGCCTCTTTATATCCTCAAGCCTACTTGGACAAAAAATATATGGATGCTGCTCGCCAGGGCCTAGTAAATCAGAAATTGGAGAAGGTTGATATATATGTTGTGAATCTATATTGTTATACTTTTTTAAGCGACTACCAACTGTTTTTGATATAGTAAAAATCCTGGTCGATTCATTAATATGCTTTGTATCTCTGCGCATAATATCTTCACGCAATAAACAAGCTTCCTTATCACTTGAAACATCGCCATAATTTGTATCCCATAACTCATACACGCTTCTATGTTGATGCATTAGCCATACTACTTTGTTATGATGTTTTAAATAATAAGTTGGAAATTTTAGACATATAACCATATCCACCTCTCCAACATCAAAGCCATTAAAATTCTGACGCTCCCAATAGTCCATACTATTTTTAATATGCTTTTTGTTGTGAAATATGAAGGGAATAGAAATAATTTCAACTTGATGGCCGCGCGCTCTTAAATTATGAAGAAGACCTTCTGTCATTAGTTCTGCTCCACCTCTTATAAAAGGCACCTGGGATGTTGTTATGGCAATTTTCATTTGTTATTTTTTTTTATTGCTACAGAAACTCGATTTATTGCTTCATTAGAAAAAAAATCGAGTGTTTTAAGTTTCATACTATTATTTTTATTTAAATTAATATCTGGACTAATTTCTATGACATTAGGTTCTGGAGCAGCATTGTGTTTCATTTTTGGAATCAGCCCATTATTTAATGCAATCTTTCTAAGTTGTTGTTTTAAAAATGGAAAGCGTGATATAAATTTATTTGCTATTAATTTAATTTTATTATTTGATACAAACAGCTTAATTAACAGCATTAATAATCTTTTAATTAAACCCTTAAACACACTGTAAACCTTTTCAAAAAACAACACGGGAAGTTTTAATAACCAGTTCAAAAACTGGGATACTTTTCTCAATGGGAGCGTAATAATCCAGGATTTACTGTTATAAACATTATGCAGTTCAGAAGTAAGTCTTTCTGATGCTAACCACCAGTGGTGAGAGGATTGATTTAATTCATAAACCTTTTGCTCAGAAGCCTTTAACTCGTCTTTGAGTAGGTCAATAGCGTCATTCTGTTCAGATAGGCCTTTATTAGCAATATCCAGGTCTTTAGCAATTAAGGACTTCTCGCTCTCTTTTGCGTAAACCTTTTGCTCAGAAGCCTTTAACTCGTCTTTGAGTAGGTCAATAGCGTCATTCTGTTCAGATAGGCCTTTATTAGCAATATCCAGGTCTTTAGCAATTAAGGACTTCTCGCTCTCTTTTGCGTAAACCTTTTGCTCAGAAGCCTTTAACTCGTCTTTGAGTAGGTCAATAGCGTCATTCTGTTCAGATAGGCCTTTATTAGCAATATCCAGGTCTTTAGCAATTAAGGACTTCTCGCTCTCTTTTGCGTAAACCTTTTGCTCAGAAGCCTTTAACTCGTCTAACGCCCATTGCTCAGAAACTCTTCTAAAAAAATCAAAATAATTAGGGGGAATGTTAAAACTATTATCTAGTTCACTATGTTCGCTAGCAACATAGTAACGATTAAGGCCGTCAAAATACACAAAATGATACTGCCCATTAATCAATATACTTTCCCATTTTTCGTAATCTTCTATTTGAGAATTGGGTAGGGTGGCTTCTATCACAATAACCCATGGTCTAATCTTTTTCAAGTCCAAGCCTTTTAAGGCTTGTAGCTCAAACCCTTCAACATCAATTTTTAGGAAATGTATATCTTGATTGGCGTACTGTTTGCAGATATTGGTAAGGCTATCTACTTCTATTTTTTCCTCTTTTATCTCAAAATCTAGATCATTTGCATGCTTGTCTGCTATTGATTTATCCATGGTAGAAAGCCCTGTTCCCACCACATCATAAATAGTATTTTGACCTTTTCTTGCACCGCAGGCTAATTTTAAATTAGTATCATTAGGTCTTGCTTCTTGGAGCTTATTAAACCAATCAGCTACTGGCTCAATATTAATGCCGTGCCAACCACTATCATAGAAAGCTTTAGTTACCGAATCAATAACCGGATCATTTGCACCAACATCAATATAAAAACCTTTCTTTATATCTTTAAAAGCACGCCGAAGCATAACGTCTTCATAATTTTGAGCGTAAGAAATAAAAGTCATGATAAAACCTCTTCTATGGATATACTAGGCTCATTCCACAAGCACCCTGCAAACTGTACTTTATCAATATTAATTACATTAAATACTAGCGCCAAATCAACCCACTCATAGTTGGCAGTCAGATGTGTATCACGATCTACCAATGCTGTTTGTATTGAGTAACTACCAACACCAAGATTAACTGGAAAAGCAATTTTAAAAACATATTCACTGTCAGATTTCGGCTGGTCAATTACTTGTTTAGTATGCCATGTATTAGTGCCATACATAACTTGACCCAAACGATCTTTGATACCATATCCAAATACTAGAGACTCAACAGATTGACAAACCTTAACCTTAACGCGTAGCTCGACTGATTCGCCAACTCCAACAACCTCAACTACCTCATTTTTGAGGTTGTAAAGAGCAATCTCTTCAACCTTTGCTTCGCCAGTTCCTGAACTTGTTTGAACTTTATTATTATCAAGCTTTTTAACTTCTACTGTGCTATTTTCCTTTTCCGCAATAATGGCATTGTAAAAATCAAATACCTCTTCTGGATTGCCATCTTTTATCACAGCCCCATTCTCTAAAAGAATGGCCCGATTGCATAGACTTTGAATGGAATTTCGATCATGAGAGACAATTAAAAGTGTTGTGCCCTGCTCTTGAAACTCTCGAATACGACTAAAACTTTTATGTTGAAAATAGACATCGCCCACGGATAACGCTTCATCGATAATTAAAATTTCTGGACGATATGCAGTTGCAACAGCGAATGCAACGCGCATTTGCATTCCACTAGAATATGTTCTAACGGGCTCGTCAAAATACTCACCAATCTCAGAAAATACTTCTATTTCCGGGATGATCCGTTGCACTTCCTCAGCGTTAAAACCCATAATTCCTAGAGCGTGTATTGAATTTTGTCGACCTGTTAACTCAGGATTAAAACCCATACCAAGCTCTAGAATAGCAGCAATACGTCCATTAATTTGTATCTTCCCTTCGGTCGGCTTTAAAGTACCAGCAATCATTTTTAATAGTGTACTTTTTCCTGCTCCATTCTGCCCGACAATTCCTACAGCCTCTCCAGAATGCACTTCAAAACTCATATGCCTTAATACCCAATGCTCTTCACTGGGCTTAACAGGCAAGCCAAACCAACTGGCAAAACGTCGACTTTCAGACCTGTACGCTCTATAAGATTTACCAATATTTTGAATACTAAGTAACAGACTCATAACGCATCCACCATCTCTGCACTAGAGCGACGAAACATGAATAAACCGACTAAAGACAGAACAACGCCTATAGCTAAAACGATTAGAATGCCTCCCCATTGCGGGCTATTACCATAAACCAGAATTTGCTGATAAGCGTCAATGATTGGATATATTGGATTTAGATTTAGCCAATGTCGATACGCTTCAGGAATAATAGTTACTGGATAAACAATAGGTGTAAACCAAAACAACATTTGCAAAATGATGGGGATCACTTGGCCAATATCACGTAGAAATACGTTCATCACACCTAAAATGAGTCCAATACCTAATGAAAGCACTATCACAACCAATGTAAGAGGGATAAGCCATAGCATAGCCATATTAAACTGATGCCCAAGTATGGCAAATATACCTAACATAGAGATAAATAGCAGAAGGTTATTTACTACACAAGATACAACTGCTATTGTTGGAAGTGTAATCCTTGGAAAGCTCATCTTTTTAATAAGATTGCCATGTTCAATAAAAATATTTAAACAGCGATTGACTATTTCACTAAACAATGTAAACCCAAGCAAACCTGCCATTAGGTAAATAGCATAAGCATATTGACTATCTATACCAGGTAATTTTGCTGCAAGTACATTAGAAAGAATTAATGCATAAATTAACACTTGTGACAAAGGATTTAGTATTGCCCACAAGCCTCCTAATTTACTACGAGAAAATCGACTGATTAGCTCATTGCGTACAGATTGAACAATAAAGCCTCTGTATAAATAAAGGTCACGTAACATCTTAAACTATATATTTACCACGGCACAGCGATTGTAATTATCTGAAAAGCGTACAATATCGTCTTCACCTAAATACTCTCCGCTCTGGACTTCTATGACCTCTAGAGGCTCATCGGTTTTGTTTTCTAAACAATGAGTTGTTTTAAGTGGAACATAAGTAGATTGCCCTTTTGTAAGAGTTAACTCTTGATTTCCATTGGTAGCTGTTGCCACGCCACTAACAACTACCCAATGCTCTGCACGCTTATGATGCATTTGTAATGACAATTTTTCACCTGGATTGACGTGTAATCTTTTAACCTGGAAGTTACTCCCATACTCAATAGAGTCGTACCACCCCCACGGTCTGTAAACTTTACGATGTGACACGCCCTCCTTGCGAATATCTGATTGCAGTGATTCAACAATTGCTTTCACCTCATGCGCCTTATCTTGAGTAGCAATAAAGGTAGCGTCTGGCGTATCAACCACAATTAAATTTTCAACACCCAGTGTTGTTACCATGTGGTGATTGGCATTGATGTAGGTGTTTTTCGTATCTATAGTGATGACATCACCATTAATCACATTGCTGTTATTATCTTTCTCACCTATATCATATAGTGCAGACCAAGAGCCAACATCACTCCACTGAGCATCAAGTGGTACGACCACCACATTATTCGATTTCTCCATAAGAGCGTAGTCAATCGAATCAGAAGGTGATGATTTAAAGGATTTCTCATCTAGACGAATAAAATCAAGATCTTGTTTGGATTTTCTAACGGCATCTATCACTGAAATAACAGTGTTAGGCGAATACTCAGATAGCTCATTAATCAATGTACTCGTTTGAAACATAAACATACCAGAGTTCCAAAGGTAGTTGCCTTGCTCTATATATGATTTAGCAGTTTTAGCATCGGGTTTTTCAACAAATTCTTCAACCTGATAAGCG
>Ga0209992_10003875_pt1 | contig 12210 bp, 15 predicted proteins | sample 2SBtaG_2_FD_182564 | JGI IMG/M metagenome (GOLD analysis project Ga0209992, IMG submission 182564) | Deep subsurface microbial communities from Kolumbo volcano to uncover new lineages of life (NeLLi) - 2SBTROV12_ACTIVE470 metaG (SPAdes)... | ecosystem: Environmental > Aquatic > Marine >... | reverse complement strand
CCTGCGTTGCTGCCTGGTTGGCGTAGCGAATTAAGCCACCGCCGTTGTAGCGTACATCAATGACTAAATGGTCAATGTTGTCGGCAGCAAACTGGTCAAATGCCGTGTTTAAGTCTGAGCCCGTACGGTTAATAAAGGAGTCCAGAGTAAAGTAGCCTATGGTTTCGCCGTCTTGTTCATAAGTTTGCGCACCCATAACCGTATTGGTTTCTACTTCAACTTTACTCAAAACTTCAGTTGCCTGTGTTCCATTTGGTTTCTGCCAGGTAATTTCTTTATCCACGCCTTGCTCGTTAGCTCCCAGAGCGTCATCAAACTGTCCATTAGCTAACAACTCAGAAACTTCTACGCCGTCAATAGCGATGAGTTCATCACCACGTGCAATACCCGCGTTTGCGGCCGGGGAGTCGTCATAAACAAAACGAATTTTCACCCGGCTTGCGCTAATTTGCTCCATAGAAAAACCAAACCCGAAGTAAGTCGCACTGACAAACAGGTCATCGTATTCCTCTTCTGTAAGAATGTAGCTGTAGGTGTCCTCTGGTACTCGCAATTCCTCAAGAACCGCATAAACGTCGTCAAAGGCCTCTGGGTCTAAGTTGTCCTGTAGCTGACTTGCCCAGAAGTAATCCTCTTTCATGTACTCGAAAAACTCTTCATTTTGATATTCAGCGGAACAAAACGCGTAGTCATTGTCGCCACCACCAGCGGAGCCACCAGAACTGCCGCTGTCTGAGCCGCCACAGGCCGACAGTGCCAAAGTAATAGCAATGCATAAAAGCGATTTTTCGAGTTTCATACCACGTCTCTCTTATTGTTGTAATAATGTTAATTTAGCACAGCGAACGAAAAGATAAACAGGGAACATGGCGTCTTTACTGAACTCATGGCAAACTGCTGACTATTGAAAACGAAATGAGACAGCTGCTGTTATGGCACAATTAATGATAGATATTGCGGGCACAGAGCTGACCGCCGAGGACAAAAAACTTCTTGCGGCACCCGCCGTAAACGGGCTAATTCTATTTACGCGAAATTTTGCCTCGCTGGAACAACTGCAGGAGTTAATACGCGAGGCACGAGCCGCGGCTGCTAAGCCTTTGCTTATTGCTGTAGACCACGAAGGCGGGCGGGTACAGCGCTTTCGTGAAGGTTTTAGCGCTATTCCGTCTATGGGCTCGCTGCAAAAAATTGAAAATGAAGATGAACGTCAGCGTGCCGCGCGCGACTTAGGCTGGCTAATGGCGGCAGAGGTTCAGGCTGTGGGAATTGATATTAGTTTTGCACCGGTACTGGACGTAGACGACTGCAGTGACGTTATAGGTGACCGCGCATTTTCTGCAGTACCGTCGGAAATTTCTAAACTGGCGTCGTCCTTTATTGAAGGTATGCATGAAGCCGGTATGGCCTGCACCGGCAAGCACTTCCCTGGGCACGGTTCTGTTCAGGCAGATTCCCACATTGCCATTCCGGAAGACGACCGTACCTTAGAGCAAATTCGCGCGCACGACTTAAAGCCGTTTTTGTCATTAAGCCAGAAACTAGACGGCATAATGCCGGCTCACGTTATTTACCCGCAAATAGACCCGCAGCCTGCCGGTTTCAGCGAGTTCTGGCTGCAGCAAATACTGCGCAGTGAACTGCAGTTTAACGGCACCATATTTAGTGACGATTTGTCTATGCAGGGCGCTACCGTTGCCGGTGACATGCAGCAACGCGCCGTAGCCGCTCTGAACGCCGGCTGCGACATGATACTGGTGTGTAACGACAGAGCAGGGGCGGTGCAAGTATTGGACGCTAACTTACCGGCCACTGAGCCAGAAAGCGCACAACGTGTGAATAGAATGCTGATGTCATCGCCAGCGGTGTCGCTCGAAGAGTTAAAACGCACTCAGCGCTGGGAACAAGCCCAACGCTGGCTGTAGGTTATTCGTAGCCTTTTATTCGTAAGCAATAGGGTCTTCAATGCCGTTGGCGGCGAAGGCCTCTAAGCGTTCCTGGCAGGCTCCGCATTTTCCACAGGCTTTGTCGCGGCCGTTGTAGCAAGTCCAGGTTTGACTGTAGTCCAACCCCATTTTAATGCCGTCGGCCAAAATCGCGTTTTTGTCCACGTCTAAATAGGGCGCATGAACCGCTACCGGCTCGTAGTTCGCCATTTTACTTACTACATCCATTTGCCGTACAAACTCCGGCCGACAGTCCGGGTAAATAGCGTGATCACCCGAATGCGCGCCGTAATACACCGCAGAAGCCTCTTCAGACACCGCATAACCAATGGCCAGCGACAGTAAAATCATATTGCGGTTAGGTACCACAGTGGACTTCATTGACTCTTCTTCGTAGTGGCCTTCAGGAATGTCTATGTTGTCGGTTAGCGAGCTACCGGACAGCAGCGAGTTAATAGCGGTAATGTCCACCACTTTGTGGGGTATTCCATGCTGTTTACAGACGTTAGCCGCAACTTCTAATTCTTTGACATGGCGTTGTCCGTAGTTAAACGACAGTGCCAGTACCTCGTTTCCCTCGGCCAGGGCTTTGTGCAAAACGGTAAAAGAGTCCATTCCGCCTGAATAAATAACAACGACCTTTTGCGACATGCTGTAACTCCCCGTATAATCCGCATTCACTCATGTTAACCAAAGCCATTTTAACGGAAGCTATGTCTTACCGCATCAACGAAATTTTTGAAACCTTGCAAGGCGAGGGCACCTTTACCGGCGTGCCATCTATTTTTCTGCGTTTGCAGGGTTGTCCTGTGGGCTGCCCCTGGTGCGATACCCAGCACACATGGGAAACCAACCCCAGCGACCAGGTAAGCATAGACGCATTAATGGCAAAAACCGAAGCCTCAGCAAAATGGTCAGAAATGACCGCCGAGGACATTATTGCGCGCTTTGAACAAGAAGGTTACTCCGCCAAACATGTAGTGATAACCGGCGGTGAACCCGCTATGTTTGACTTACTGCCGCTTGGCAAAGCCTTAGAAGCTAAAGGCTACCAGTTGCAAATAGAAACCAGCGGTACCTTTGAGCTAAAAGTAACCGACAGCACCTGGGTAACGGTATCGCCCAAACTGGATATGCCCGGCGGCTACCTAGTACGCCCCGACTGCATGGCACGCGCTAATGAAATAAAGCACCCCATAGCCATGCAAAAGCACATAGACGCGCTAGATTCCTTACTAAAACGCTGCCCACCCAAAGCCGACGCCATTATTTGCCTGCAACCCATAAGCCAGCGACCACGCGCCACCGAGCTTGCGATGAAAACCTGCATAGCGCGCAACTGGCGCCTTTCCGTGCAGATGCATAAATATCTTAATATTGAGTAACTTGCTAAAAAAGCGATGTTCCTATCTATGCCATTATAATTAACGTTTATATTGCGTACTGTTTAGGCGTCGAAATATTTTGTGGGGCATGCTGGTTTCATTTCATCTTTCTCGTATAGTAGGGTGTTATAGAGTAAATATTAACCGAGGTGGTTATGACGATATCTGCAGAAGTTCTCGAAACTGAAGCGCTTTCCCTTCCCAAAGAGGAGAAAACCCGATTGATAGTTCACCTATTGGAGAGCCTTGAACAGCGTTCTGGCTCGAATTCGCAACAAGTGGAGCAAGCCTGGGTGGCTGAAGCAAATAACCGATACGAAGCTTATATTCGGGGTGAAGAGCAAGCTATCCCATCTGAGGACGTATTTAAAGATCTTAAGGCAGATGATCGTTGAAACCTGTTCGCTTTCTTGAATCTGCCCGCGAAGATATTCGGCGAGAAAAGAGCTATTATCAGAAAATTAGCCCTGACTTAGCTAGAAAGTTTCAAAGTGCAGTAGAAACAGCCGTTAAAGCTGCTGCAAACCAACCTTTGGCGATGCAAATTCTTGAGCATAAGGTTCGCCGTTGGCCTTTAGAGATATTTCCTCACGGAATACTCTATCGTGATGAAGCTGAGTTTATTCTCATATTAGCCGTCTTCCATCCAAAACAAGCGCCAATGAAGTGGCACAGTAAACTAAGCACCTAAAAAATCTGAGCTGCCATAAACTTTCTACGCAGATGCATAAATATCTGAATATTGAGTAAGACATTTGCTACTTCTGATCTGACCCTCTAAAACTCGTTCTATACTTCCTGACGTCAACGCCAATTATGGTGTTGCCTATTGCCAGGAGGGAATTATGAATACGCATTTAGCTCGGCGTTCTCGTGGTCAGGGAATGACGGAATACATCATTATTGTCGCTTTGATTGCTGTTGCTGCAATCGGAGTCTATTCACTTTTTGGTAAGTCCATACGTAACCAGGTGGCTGGACTTGCTCAAGAAATGACAGGGCAATCATCTACGCAACAGTTAAACCGAGCTCGCCAGTCGTCAAGGCGCGCAGGAACCGTGGCAAATACTGAAGTAAACCTCGGAAATTATGACGAGGCCACCGAGCAAGGCAAGAAGAAATGATTGCTTTGGCAAAATCCAATACGCGAATAAAAGGACAAACCCTGATTTTAATGGTCGGGGTTTTGTTACTCGTTTCGATGTTGCTTTTCGCTGTAACGGACATGGGAAAACACGCCCGGCGTCAATGGTACTTGCAAAGTGTTGCTGATAACGCGGCTTATAGCGCAGCTGTTGCTATGTCCCGGCAGATGAATTTTCTATCTTTAACAAATCGTGCACTTATTGGAAACCAGGTAGCAATAGCTCAGTGGGTTGGTCTAGCGAGCTATATGTCTATGTTAGACCGGACGGCGGACAACTTAGAGACAGTAACGTCATTCATTCCTTATATCGGGCAAATAACCAGAGTGTTATCAACCATTCTCGACCGAGTCGAGGAAGGTTATCAGCAATTGGCGCGCGTCTTAATCCGTTTTCAATCGGCTGTGATACAGGGAATATCAGCGGCACAGAGACTTTTAGATGCAAGTTTCGTCTTGGAGCTACCACTTCTTATTCAAGATATCGTTTCTAAACATTCAGGAGATCTAAGTTGGGAAGCGTATCAGGGAGGTGGTGTTGTGCCATTTCCAACTCTTTGGTGGCGCAAAACAGAAGTCCGTAAAACCAGTAACGAAAGACAATCAAAAGAACTAGAAGAGTTGACACTGAAAAGTCTGGATCCCTTCAGCAAATCCAGAGGATATAACTGGATAGACGTATTCACTCATAAAATAATAAAGCGTGGAGGGACAGAATTATCAAGGAACAGAAACGGAGGCTGGGACTGGCATGCGCTGGATTCCGTTTCGCTTCACGGGCGAAAATGGTTCGTAGGAAGTTTTCGGGAGCAATTGCCATTAGGCTGGGGCGCTAAAGCACAACAGCAAAGACGTTATCATCGCTCTGGTTATGGTGCAGCCTTTCAAAGTAATTCTATGTCTTCCAGACTTGGTTTGGCGCAGATGGAGTCGTTTAATTCGAACCCACAAAAATTTAGCTATATGCGGCTAAGCAACTTTTTAAAGATGGGCATGGATACGGTGATAATAAAAGTGGGGGACAGTAACCAAGTTGCATATGCTAAAGCAAAAACGCATTTTAGTCGTCCAGACAAAATCTTCTATAGAAAAGATGATCTTTATGAAACGGATAACTTGTTTAATGCGCTCTGGGAGCCTCAGCTAACTTCAATATCTTATAAAGATAAAACAGGAATTTTAGGTCGTGATGCGCTTTAAATGTAAAGGTCAAGCTACTGTTGAGGTCATGTTATCAATTGGTATTTTGCTAGCTATTTACTTGTCGTTGTATCAAGTCCTTATACCTGCGATTAACAACAGTACCGTTAACCTTATTGAGGCTCGTAAAATTATTTGGAGCAGGGTTATGGATGTTGATCGAGCTCAATTATCGGGAGAGTATCGGCTAAATAAACATACAGAAAAGTTATTTATCCCTCTAAATAGACTTCTTCCAGTAAAGCTCCAAGGGAAAAACTTAAGAGAGTTGAATAAACTGGATAAAAAACCTTTTTATCCAATGAGTAGGTTAACAGATAGTTGGCAGGCAAGAAGCAGCGAGGAGCTATCGACTAGGCCTGCGTCTTTAGTTGTAAATAACTTACTCTCGGGAGAAATAACAGAATTAATCCAAGATGGGCTTAGCTCACTTTTTTTGGCTAAAGAGCTTAGTTCCGATTATTTAGTTTTCGGTACGATATCTCCAGATGTCGTGCCCGAGGAAGTACTTCAAAAAAAGGAATAGTTATGGATTTACCCGTAGTTTTAGAGGACTGGAGCTGGGCTGAGCAACCGATTAGTTCATCCATCAATATTGATGCTCTTTTTTTGAGAAAACCAGAAATTCCTGACTGGAAAGAGTTGAGCCAGTTTTATCCATATTGTCCCGGAGGGGAAATAATTTTTTGGCTTTGTCCCATAGAAGATACTGAATGGACGTTGTTTGAGGGAGAAAACGGACAATGGATACTAATGCCACTGACTAAGTCTCCAGGACATGAAGAATCTTTAAAGGGACCCATTACTCCAATTTCAGGATATGAAAGTAATGGAGAAAAGATATGGATTTATTTAGCTAGATATCCGCTTAAACCATTGCAAACGGCAATGATGTCTTATTACAGCCAAAAAGTAGACTCTTTTCAATCTATTGAGAAAGAAAATGATGTTTGGATATTAAAAGAAGATATGGGGCGCGTAGTTTTTTCTGAACAAGGTGAATATGTGATTTTGGCACATTATTTATGACTGGAATACTAAAGATTTATCTACATAAAAATGGAAAATTACTTTTCTAAAAATCTGTGGGTTTAGCTGTAACAAATTCTTAGTAAAGCTTTAATTAAGGTGCGTATATGATTGCTGATATTCCTGCAGGGTTTGATAAATGGGAATGGTCTGAAATGCCAATTTCTCAGAATGCGACGGCTACTGCTTATTTTTTACAAAGTCCTAATGTTCCAGACTGGAGTGTTATTGAAGATTTCTATTCCTACTGTCCAGCCCCTCATGGAGATTTTTGGATCTGTCCAATTGGAGAAGACAACTGGACTTTCTTCAAAGGAAATGATGGTTCATGGATTTTAAGTAAAATAATTCTTCCGTATATGGAAAAGCCTAAGCTTGACGGGCCTTTTCATGCCATTTCAAAAAACCGGAAAAATGGAAAAGAGGTCTGGGTTTATTTATCGACATTCAAATTCAAAGATATAAAAAACGTATTAAAATTAACTTATAGCCAAAAAATCGATTCTTTTCAATCGATTGAGAAACCCCATGACTTTTGGATCTTTAAAGAAGATATGGGACGCCTAATGTTCTCCGAGCAAGGTGAGTATGTGATTTTGGTTCATGTTCTATGAGAAGACAACAAAATGGCCAGGCATCGACAGAGTGGTTATTGCTCTCTCTCTTAATAATGACCATTTTATTTGTTGTTGAAGAGCAACTTTCACTCATTGACTACCTAATTGAAGTGGGTCGTGAGGCGAAAGAGTTTTATTATTTTATTTGGCGCTATTTAGTACTAATACCAGGAGGAGGATCATGAAAAAAAAGGCGAAATGGATTTTTGCCGTGATTTTTAGCTCAATAATTTCGATGGTGACGATTTTTCTAATTAATCAATATCTACAGCAAGAAACTTCCCGACGACTTCAAGAGGCGTCAGGAAATGCTGATAGTGTTGTTGTTTTTTCCAAAGATCTTAATGTCGGGGATATTTTAGAAGTAAGCGACCTCTTGGTTCGAAAATATCCGCACGAACTTATCAATGAGCATTGGTATTTGGAGAGCGCCGCTAATTTGATTATCGGTAGGAAACTGCGAAGTTCTGTTAAATCTGGTGAACCGGTTTCTGAACGCGTTCTATCGAATAATCAGAACAATGGTTTATCGGAAGTTCTGCCTAACGGTTACTACGCTATTACGGTCACTACGGACAATTTAGGCCACCACAATGCGCTGCTGAAAGTCGGAGATCTGGTCGATATTGTATTTGTCGGGGAGTCTTTTGAAAACTCAAGACAATACGTTTCATTTGAAGAAATTGAGGTTTTCGATATCCACGGCTTGCAGGAGGGATATGGTTCATATTCGCTGACATTGTTGGTGGAGCCCGAGAAGGTAGCCGCATTTACAAGAGCTATTGGAAGTCCAATGTTGGTCTGGGCGAGAGGCCGTCATTTAGAGCAAGCAAGTATTTGGCATCAAGATTCTAAACAAAGCAAGGTGCAACCATGGAAGGTTCAGTAAAGTTCAAACATTACTTAGTCGTGACTTTGTTATTTTTCGTCGCCCTTAGTGCTCGGGCCGAGGTTAATCATAGCTCCTACTATCTTGAAGAAGGTGAGACTCGAATTATCAGTATAGAACCTGGAAGCGATATTCTTATCAGTGATGAGAGTGTTGTAGATGTTCATGTGCTTGATAATAGCAGGGCAATTCTAAGAGGGGTGGGAGTTGGCAAAGCTGATATCTGGCTCAAATCCGAAGAGGTATTAAAAGAGTTAAAGATTATGGTAACGGCTAGCCTGAAACTCTCCCTGGAGGGGCGTTTAGAAGCTATATCTGAAGCAGAACAGAGTCTTAACAAAACAGAAAAGTCAGGGCTTACAGTTTTATCGGGCAAGGTATCCAAAAGAAATTACGAAGAACTCGAGAAAATTTCCGAGAATCACGAAGAGATTTTAAATTTAACTGAATCTTTTCAGGAAGAGCCTCCTATGTTGACTTTGCGAGTCAATATTCTGGAAACCAAGCGCCAGTATCTCGAAGACCTTGGAATTAGATGGCAAGGGACAACGAGCGGCCCTACATTTTCGAGCTCTTTATCAGGTTTGTTCGAGTGGGACGCCGAAATTAATTCCCAACTGATGCTTATGCAGCGACGCGGTCTCGCCAAACTATTGGCAAATCCTGTTTTATCTACCCAAAGCGGTGAGAAGGCGACGTTTCTTGCGGGAGGAGAACTGCCTATTCCTCAAGTTGTCGCGCAGGGTATGCAGGACGTTACTTTCCGCGAATACGGTATAAGGCTTGTTATTCAGCCGGTGGTTTTAGATGACAACAGAATAAAAACGCAGCTTCATGCCGAATTAAGCAATATTGATCCTGCTGTTTCGGTTTCAGGTGTACCGGGCATACTTAGTCGTCGTACGGAATCGGTGTTTCTCTCAAATGATGGAGACACACTGGTTTTGTCTGGTCTTTTAAGTACAGATGAGTCAGCTCAGGATGACCAGATACCGGGTTTAGGTTCATTACCGATTCTGGAAAATGCTTTCAGAAGTCAGCAAAACAGAGAGCAAACCACGGAACTAATTATTATGGTTACGGCTGAGCGTATGGATACGGCTAAAGAGCGGTTGCATGATAAGCAAAAACGGTTAGCGCAAAAACACGACTGGTACCAGAAGGACTCCATTTTACAGCTAAGGGAGACATTTCGATGATATCAGTTAATTTAATTAACAGCCTCAAAGAGCATTTAGATACCAGAGATCCGCGTTTTGAGTCTATGAGTGAATGTGAGTTGAGGCGCTATGCTGAATCCTATTTAAAGGAAACTACAGGCGAGTCTGGAAAAGATATAGCAGATGCAGTAGCTGAAGTCATTGGCCTGGGGCCTATTGAGGGTCTTTTAGAAGATGATTCAGTAACTGAAATCATGGTCAATAGTTATGATCAGATCTATGTTGAGCGCTCAGGTAAGTTGAAGAAAGCGGATGAACAATTCAGTAACGAGGTTTCCCTGCGGCGAACCATCGATAAGATTGTTCTGCCTTTAGGCCGTCACGTTGATGATGCATCCCCCATGGTCGATGCTCGTCTACCAGACGGTTCTCGCGTAAACGCTGTTCTAGCTCCTTTAGCAACCAAAGGGTCGTGTCTCACTATTCGAAAGTTCACCAAGAAATCGCTAACGATCGAGGACTTGGTAGATAGTGGCTCATTAACGGAGCAAGCTGCTGAATTCTTAAGGCTTGCTGTTCGTTGTCGCCAAAATATTATTGTTTCTGGTGGAACAGGAACGGGTAAAACAACCTTATTAAATATTCTATCTCAGGAAATTCCTGAAGGTGAAAGAATTATAAGTATCGAAGACGCGGCTGAACTGCAATTAGATCACAATAATCTGATAAGTCTTGAGGCCAGACCTAAAAATCAGGAGGGAACAGGGGCTATAAATATTCGTGAACTCGTTATCAATGCACTGCGAATGCGTCCTGATCGACTTATTGTAGGTGAGTGCCGTGGGTCGGAAGCTTTAGACATGTTACAGGCTATGAACACGGGTCATGCGGGATCTTTGAGTACCGTTCATGCTAACAGCGCTCGCGATGCTTTAAGACGTTTGGAAATTATGGTCTTGATGGGTGGAATAGAGCTTCCGATTTCTGCGTTACGACAGCAAATAGCCAGTGCTGTTAATATTGTGGTTCAGATAGCGCGTCTTTCTGATGGCCGAAGAGCCGTGCTTAGTATCAGTGAAGTTACGGGGATAGACGATAATGTTTTACAGCTGTCACCACTATTTGAAAGAAGCAATACGACTCAATCATTAATAAGTAGTATGACATTATGTAAGTTCGCAGATGAGCAAGGGGACGATATTCGTCAAGAGGTCTGGGAGTCACTTATGGGAGATGGATTATGTTCATCTTCGGATTAGCCCTCTTAATCGTATGCAGCGGACTTTGCTGGCTCTGGATCTTTTCGCATTTAACACCAAAGCGATATCGACAACTTGAAGACAAACTGACGCTATCAACGGTACGCTCTTTAGAAGAATTTTTCTTGAGAATGCCGGTAACAATTTTGGTCAGAAGTTATCTGGTAGTCACACTCTTATCGCCTCTAATCGTATGGTTTTATGTTAATAGAACCTGGGCAGTAGCGACGTTTATTCTGACTTTGTTGGCTCCTCCATTTGTTTATCGTCATCTTAAAAAGCAACGTTACATAAAAATTGAAAAACAGTTGCCCGGTATGTTGATCGGGCTTAGTAACCAGTTAAGAAGTGGTACGAGTGTCGGAGCAGCTTTGAAGAATTTAAAAGGAACGTTATTAGCTCCTTTAGGACAAGAGGTGGACGAGCTATTGAGACAGGAAAAAGTGGGTAAACCCTTAACAGATTGCCTGGAAGACTGGCAGCGGAGAGTTCCTGTTTTCTCCATTAAACTCGTGGTTCAATCTTTAGTTCTAGGTTTGAAAAGTGGAGGGCAACAGTCGGATTTATTTCTAAGGTTGGCTGACAACCTCCAACAACAGCAGCACATTAAAGAGCGGCAGATAACGCTGACTTCACAAGCCAGAATGCAGGCTAAAATTCTCGTTATGATGCCGGTTGGATTGTATTTTCTTTTAAGTTGGATGAAATCAGAACATACAGCGCTTTTCACTGAGTCACGGGTTGGTATTTTTATGCTTATAGTGGCTCTTATATTGATGATTATTGGTGGATGGATGGTTAAGCGAATTATGCATCCGGAAGATGAAAAATGATTATAGTTGCTGTCTTAACATTTCTCGCTACTCTTAGCTTTTCGCTTTTAGTCCTCGCGTTCTGGCAAATACTGGGGCTTGGGCAAAAGCTTGATTATGCAGTGTCAAAAATGTGGTCGGTTTTACCGGAAAATGTCAAAAGATGGACTGTTCGTTATCTGGAAGTAGATTTTCTAAAAGGAGCCGCGCGATCATTTTTCTTCTGGGTTTTTATGGCATGTGTATCTGTCTCTATTTCTCTGCTTTCCGGGGTTTGGCTTTTAAGTATCGCTTATGTTCTCTTACTACTAATGGTAATAAATAAGAGAAGACAGTTAGCTCTAAAAAATAATAAAGCGATAGTTCGCCAACTTCCTGATTTTTGTGATCTAATTTCTATGATGATTGCTTCAGGTATTCCGTTAATTTCCGCTTTAGAAAAGGTATCTGCGTCGTGCAGCGATCTTCTGCTTGCGCGGGAGATCACATCGATGCTCAGTCGGTTGCGACGAGGGACAAGTTTTGCTCAGTCAATGTATGAACTATCTGAACGGTATGATGCGAAGCAGATCCATGAGTGGAGTTCGATGCTAATAAAAGGATATCAGCAAGGAACTAGCCTAACCAAGTCGTTAAGGTTTTATGCTAACCAATTAAGACAGGATCTACTAAACTCAGCGGAGAAGAGAGCGCAAGAAGCGCCCGTAAAGCTCCTTTTTCCACTAGTAACTTGTTTTTTTCCCGTAAACTTTCTGGTTATTCTCGGGCC
>Ga0209992_10003874_pt1 | contig 12219 bp, 12 predicted proteins | sample 2SBtaG_2_FD_182564 | JGI IMG/M metagenome (GOLD analysis project Ga0209992, IMG submission 182564) | Deep subsurface microbial communities from Kolumbo volcano to uncover new lineages of life (NeLLi) - 2SBTROV12_ACTIVE470 metaG (SPAdes)... | ecosystem: Environmental > Aquatic > Marine >... | reverse complement strand
TTGAGGGTTTTCTTCCTAGGAAAAAAGGAAGAGCCACAAGGCTTGCAAAATTAGCAGAAGAAAAAAGAACGTTGGTAATTTTTGAATCACCAAATCGTATTCAAAAAACCCTGAAGGATATTTTAACGGTGTTTGGAAATAGAAAAGTTGCTATTGCTAGAGAATTGACAAAAATTCACGAAGAAACTATCCGTGGAAATTTAGAAGACATTGGGAATCAAGACCGCAAATGGAAGGGTGAATTAACCCTAGTGATTGAGGGCTCTAATGAGAAGAAAAGGAAACACTGAATGTCTCGTTAATTTCAATTAACCTCGGCTGTATAACACAGCTGGTGTGTTTCCAAAGCCATTGGATATACAAAAAGATTTCGTTGAATTTCTTTGTTTGATAAATATTGAACCATTACCTGCGGCTGTTGGCTGCTAAGAATATGAAAAAACCCTGGGGCGGTAGATTTAAACACTCGACTAATACACTGATGGAAACCTTTTCGGCTTCTATTTCTTTTGATAAGCGTTTGTATGACTGCGATATTGAAGGTAGCATCGCACATTGCAAAATGCTGGTTCGTTGTAAAATCATAACCACAGCGGAATCAAATAAAATAATCAAGGGTCTTAAACGAATTTTACGAGAATGCGATGAAGGTCGTTTTAAGTTTAGCGATAGTCTGGAAGATATCCATATGAATATTGAAAACCGCCTTCGAGAAATCATTGGTCCTGTTGCCGGCAAATTACACACGGCAAGAAGCCGAAACGATCAGGTCTGTCTCGATATACGACTTTATCTCCGGAAAGAAGTCGATGATATTGTCGGTGAAATCAATCGCCTTACCAAGACTTTGATCACGATCGCAAAAAAAAATATCCATCACCTCATCCCTGGTTACACCCATTTGCAACGAGCGCAACCGGTTTTGCTGTCACACCATTTACTTGCTTATGTAGAGATGATGCTTCGTGATAAAGAACGTTTTCTCGATGCCTATAAACGAATCAACGTAATGCCGTTGGGTTCGGCGGCTTTGGCAGGGACTAACTTTCCTATTGATCGAAAGATTACTGCAAAACTTTTAGGGTTTCCTGAAATTTCTCATAATAGTATGGATGCGGTGGCTGACCGAGATTTCGCAGCGGAATTTTGTAGTGCATCCGCATTGACTATGATGCACCTTAGCCGGTTTTGTGAAGAAGTGGTAATTTGGAATTCAAGTGAATTTGGGTTCATCGAACTTTCCGATTCGTTCACCACGGGTAGCAGCATCATGCCACAAAAAAAGAATCCGGATGCAGCAGAACTTATTCGCGGAAAATCAGGGAGGGTTTTTGGTAACCTAGTATCTCTGCTTACGTTAATGAAAGGTTTGCCGCTAGCGTATAACAAAGATTTACAGGAAGATAAAGAACCGTTATTCGATACTGCGGAAACGGTTAAGGTCTGCCTTACTATTTTTACGGATATGATGAAATCAGCGAAATTCATACCAATTCCGCAAAAGGAATTGGAGGCCAGCGGTTTTCTCACCGCAACGGATTTAGCAGACTACCTCGTATTAAAGGGAGTACCGTTTCGTGAAGCTCATGAACTCACGGGAAAAACAGTGGCATTTTGTTTGGAGAAAAATAAAATGCTTACCGATCTTTCGTTAGCGCAACTTCGAAAAATATCTAAACGCTTTGATGAAGAAGTTTTTGACCATATTGCACTCCAGAACTCCGTCGATCGAAAAAATATTTATGGTGGAACTGCTAAAAATCAGGTACGCGCTCAAATCACCCGTCTTTCCAAAAAACTGAAAGTTAAATAATGCGGCATTTATTTATTGCCCAATTTATAATCCTTTGCATCATTTCGACAGGTCTGGCGGGTTGTGGTTATAAAGGCCCTCCCGTTGTTCCGACCATCCCCCCAGAAGAGATCCCTTTAGAAGAGACAAAAGTCTAACAAGGTTTTCTCCAACCCTAGGTTCGCTAGAACCGTTCTTCCAACAAGCTAAATTCATAAATCATTGTTATTATTGATTTTATAGGTTCCAGTTCCGGTGGCTTTATGGTATATTGCATTGCTATTTCATTATGAAGGTTAATTTTTTAAAGGAATTAAAATGAATAAAGATCAAGTCGCAGTATATCTCAACGGGCATCTAGAGTTTTTTAATGAGTACCCTGAGCTTTTGAGAAAAATACAAGAGATCAAAGAAGAAGACCTTCCAATTGAACCAATAAAAACTTTGAGCTTGACCGATCGCATTATTAAGCGGGTACACGAAGATAAGGAGCATCTTAAACGCAAGTTAGAGGGGTTATTCGAAATTTCTCGCGCGAACGAAAAAATTCAAGATCATTTATTCGAAATAGAACAACTGGTTTTGACCAGCACCAATTTGAACCAAATGGTAAGCCAGTTGAGACAAGAAATTCTCAGTCGATTTGGTATCCCCAGTGTGGTGGTTTGCCTTGTTCAGGGTTCAGATCATTTTATGGAAGATCGACTGCGTGAGCGATATCATGGGGAGTTGGATGAAAAATTAAAATTTATCAGTAAAGAAACAGCTTCAAGCTGGTTTGAGGGGAACCCTAAACCGGTTCTTCGGGGTGAGGTAAAAGAGTCCGAAGTATTTTTATCTTCCGAAGATTTAATTAAGTCTGAAGCACTTATTCCAATTGTGGCGAAAGAAACTTTAGTAGGAGTCATTGCGTGTGGAAGTCCCAATGCCTTCCATTTTTATGAGGGTTTGGGAACCGAATTTCTCGAACGTATGGCAAATAAGGTCGCAATTTCGATAAATAATATCCTTCTAATCGACCAGCTCAAAGAGCAGCTCGTCCACTAGTCGGCCAGCAGCCGAGGACGACAAGAGACAATAGATCCGTACTTATAAAGTTGGCTCAGAACCCTAACCACAGAGTAAAAACCACTAAGCAAAAGGAAGTAAATTTACCTCCAGGCTTTTTCACAGCTATTTGTATACCCAAATTTTTTCCAATGAGAAAAGGGCAGACCCTTTAGCTTTTTTCTTATTTCCCCTTTATCCCCATTATTAGGAAGCTGGCATGATTTCTAACTGTCACAATGGCTAGCGGGGGTTGACTAAACTTAGAAACTCATTGATACTGAACCATCTCCGGTCGATACAGTATTGAAACCCCTATACGGATAGATCATTTTAGATATGTTACGCAAAGCAAAAATTGAAGATGCTCAGGCCATTCAGAACTTGATTTGTTTTTACTCTGAAGACGGTAAAATGCTGTTCCGTTCTTTAGAAGAAATTGAACAGGCCATTGCCGATTTCAGAGTCTATGAAAAGTCGGGTGAGGTCATAGGCATCTGCAACCTAAAATATGGTTGGGAAAAACTGGTAGAGATTCGTTCGCTCGGTGTCGATCCACGTTACCATCGGCGGGGCATCGCTACACAAATGATCAAAGATGGTATCAACCAAGCGTTATTGAATCAGAGTTGTGACACGGTATTTGTTCTCACCTATGCAATCCCATTATTTAAGAAACTGGGTTTTCAAATCATAGATAAAATAAACTTGCCGCAGAAAGTATGGAACGATTGCCAGCAATGTCTTCATCAGGATAATTGTGACGAGACCGCAATGAGTCTTTCATTAATTAGAGATGAAAACCTTCCGTTTAGTGGTAGTAAAAATACCCCAGAAAAAGTGATGCCATTGCCAAAGCAAATAAAACCATCATTAGGAAATCCAGAGCAAGTCTTATATTCCTCCTAAGTGGATTGAGGAACTGTGAGGGCAAAAGATAGAAAATAATTCACCCTAAGTAAGTTATTGCTAAAAACGATAATAGTGATCGGTTTACGAGTGAAATACTTTTTTTCCCGGTGGAACTATAGTATTCTTTGCAAAATATTTTACATTTATAAATGAATGGAAGATTACCTTGTTACCATAGAGCAATTTGTTCTATCGCTAAAGGAATCCGGTCTCTCTCTTTCCGCAACTGATTACGATCTCATCCAGCAATGGGAGAATCGAAGCGTGCCAGTGCATTTAGTGTGCCGTGGAATTGAAACCGGGTTTATTGAATTTGAACGAACTAATCCCAGGCAGCCTTCCCGGATTAACCTGAATTATCTTAAAGTTTTTATTGAAGATGAAATTGAACGCGGATGAAACAAAAAATAAAACAGGCGATTGATTGCAGGCGTTGTCGCGACAAGAAATATGTTTTCATTAATCAAAAAGGAAAAGTACAGGTAGAGGCATGTACCTGTTTTGAATGTAAGGTTTGTGAAGGCAGTCGCAGAATTTTTGAAGAAACCTCTGAAGGAATCTCAAAGATTCGGGAGTGCGAATGCAATGGTCTTATTAAAAGAATATCCTTGTTTAATCAGGCGGGTATTCCAGGAAAATTTGTTCACGAAGATTTCAGTTCTTTTTCGATGGATCCCCCCCAGCACCGGACTCAAAAAAATGCTTTCCTTAGTTCAAAAAATTTCATTGATGATTATGTTGATAGAAAAGGTCAATACAGCCAAGGTTTAATCTATATGGGTGCGCCGGGACTCGGAAAAACCCATCTTGTCGTTTCGGTTATAAAAGAACTGGTCATGCAGCATGGAGTGGAATGCAAGTTCGTCGATTTTTTTGAATTGCTGAGAGATATCCGCCATGGTTATGGGGAGGATATTTCGGAAAAGGATTTCATTGACCCCTACGTGGGTGTTAAGGTGCTGGTGATAGATGAATTGGCGAAAGGTCGCAATACGGATTGGGAGCTAACCATTCTCGATCATTTTATCTCCACCCGTTACAACGATGACGATAAAGTCACTCTGGTCACCACAAATTTTAGCGATAAACTTGACAGTTCAGTAGCGTTGAGTAGTCGTAATAACAAGCAAAGCATATCTAATGCTTATTCACGTTTTACCATTGAAGAAAAAGTTGGTGCCCGCATCTATTCTCGCCTCATGGAGATGTGTAAAAAAGTGAACCTCGAAGGCACAGACTATCGTCGCACCCAATCCTGATTTATAAAACCCCGCTATAAATATCTCAATGGGGCAGTTCATGTTTATTCAAAATAGATTCATGAAGCTTATTTTATTTTTTTTCATTGGTTTAGGCGCGTGCAAAGGGAATCTTGAATCTCGCCATTATCCTTCAGGTTTTAAAATTCCACTACCTGAAAAAGATTTTGATTCCTACAAAAATAAAACAAGAATTCAGATCGAAAAAGCTACTGGTGGGAAACTTGAAGAAAAATGGATCGATAAGCGCTTACCGTTCGAACACAAACCGGACGACGCTAAATGTGCTGATTTTATGCCTTATAAAGGAGCCTTATTGATCCATGGTCTAACCGATACCCCTTTCATCATGAGTGACCTGGGTCAGCGGTTTAAAGAAAAATGCTACTGGGTCCGCTCTATTCTTTTACCCGGTCATGGCACCATTCCAGGAGACCTTCTAAATATCAATTACGAGGAATGGGTGAAAGCCATAGATGCTGGAGTGGATAGTTTCCAAGGACAGGTGGAAGAGATATATTTAGTTGGATTTTCAACGGGTACCTCATTATCGTTGCACTATGTTTTACGAAAAAAGAATCCGAAGAGCATAAAAGGTTTAGTTTTTCTTGCTCCTGGAATTAAAGAGAAAAGCCGCCTTGGTTTCATTGCCCCATTCATTGCGGGCATTGGAAACATCATACCTAAAGCAGCATGGCTGGCGATCCACCCAGATGAGGATAAGGTAAAATACGAATCTTTTACGGCAAACGCGGGTGCTCAATTCCATAATTTAACTCAGAATTTGCGTGAACTCGCTAAGGAAAATCCTCCTATTACCATTCCGACTTTTATGGCAATCAGTTCCGCAGATGCGACCGTTGATTCGGACCAGGCGCGAATATTTTTTTGTAAGATAACGGAAAATGCAAAGAATCAGATGATCTGGTATACAGCGAAAGAAAAAAAAGACGATCCCAAGGAAACCTGCGGGGGATTTATTGTTAAGCGCGTTAGAAATCTTGATGCAGGAATATTGGATTACGCTCATTTATCTCTTCCTGTACACCCAGATAATATTTATTATGGAAGAAATGGAGCATATAAAAGTTGTTTAACTTATTCCAAATTCAGCCACATCAAAGAACAGGACGATCCAAATCTAAAGAAATGTAAAGAAGGGAAAATTAGTTTTAAAAATTCTTTGATGTATGGGGAACATACGAATGAAAATAAACAAGACTATGTTGTACGCCGATTGACTTTCAACCCGATGTTCAATGAAATGATGAAAGATATTTTTGAATTCATCAAAAATATAAATAAAGACAACGGAGAAAGTTAATAAAAAGAGAGAAGTTTGCGTAACTTAATGGTATATCTCGGGGCAGAAAAAAGGGGTGTTTGGGAGGCGACTCTTCCCACGTAATGAATTAAAACCTTCCTTATACGTTGCTTCGCAAGTAACTTGCGGCTATTCTCGTTTTAAACATCGGAGGAAAGGTTTTCATCGTCATAATCGACAACCTTGGGCTCTTTTTTCCTACCTTTTTTTCCTTTGTTTTTGGTGGGTTTTCCCATCTCAAAAAAGGTATTCCAATATTCTTTACTGAGCTTCTTGCTGGGAAAGACTTTTTTTACTTTTCCTGTTTTATCGAATATTTTTACTTCGTGAAACATTTTTTGCTCCAAAACCTTAAGCCTTTTTCGGATCCCCAAAATTATGCGCTCATTAATTTTTTCTTAAAGAACGTCCAATTTTTCGGGTTCGATCCGCCTAGGTTATTTGAAATTTTCTTGTGAATTTACAATTACTAATGAGATCTTTGTAAAGGGTTGTCAAGCAACTGACCCAGTATAATTTCCAAGCCTTGTAATATTTTATCGGAGAAACGTTTTGAAACAATTAGCGATATTTTGGTGCATAGTTACATTTTTCTTTTTCCTCGGTTGTGAGGAAAAAATAAAAGAACATCCTTTACCTGAGAGCTTGAAAAAGGAACTGGCACGGAAAAGTGACCCAAATGCCCATAAAAATGATGTTTCAGGCACTATTTCGATGGGATCAGAGATAGCAACGGCTATCCATCCCCGTGCCAAATTGTTCATTTTTGCTCGTCCAGAAGGTGTAGAGGCGGGCCCTCCATTGGCAGTCAGAAAACACGGAATTTTCGATTTCCCGTTCGAATTCAAGGTTGGTCAGCTCAACACCATGATAGAAGGCGTTATTTTTGAGGGAAACCTTACCTTAACTGCCCGTCTTGATCAGGATGGGAATAGAAAATCGAGCCCAGGAGATATTGAGGGGAAGGTTAACGTCCAAGCCGGACAAAAGGGAGTGAAGTTGGTTCTTAATTCGGTAGTGGCAGGAGATACCTTCAATATTCAGGGAACAGTAAGTGTTAGCGAAGGACTCAAAAACAAAATAAAGGAAAATGCAGTATTATTTTTGTTTGCAAGGAGTCAGGAGGTTAAACGCGGGCCACCACTTGCTGTGCAACGAATAACAGAAATCAAATTTCCCTATGAGTTTAAGATTGGACCAAAGGATGTCATGTTTCCAGGAGCCAATTTTGATGGCCCCATGGTATTAACAGGAAGAATCGATTCTGATGGCGATGCCCGAGCTGGCGCAGGCGATGTAGAAGGTTTTGTCAGCGTCAAACCGGGAGACAAAAACGTCGGGCTATTATTGAACCATTTAACAGATGAATAAAAAGCAATTATTTCTTCCGCGATACAATTGCCATCAGTACTGTTGTGAGAAGACAAAACCAACTGAAGACATCACCGTAGAGACTGTAAAAAGTTTTTTCTTCTATTGCAGGGGCAATTTGAGTAATACGAAAATCTTCGACAAATAACTCCGTTTCGTCTTTTAATTTTCCTGTAGCGTTGATAGTACCGGAGACGCCGGTGTTGGCCACACGAACAATGGGAACGCGGTTTTCCACTGCGCGCATTGCGCCCATACTCATATGCTGGTAGGAGGCAGCACTTTTACCGAACCAGGCATCGTTGGTGATGTTCACTAAAAAGTTGGCCCCATTTTTCACCGCTTGCCGAATCAAGTCCGGAAAAATCATTTCATAACAAATTGATACACCGGCTCTATTGCCTGCCGTTTCCATAACCGTCGCTTCTTGGCCACGACCGAAGTCGCCAATCATCACCACCAGTTTTTCGATGAAGAATAAAACTTTTCGGAATGGTACGAATTCGCCAAACGGTACCAGATGAATTTTATCGTAGCGGCTTAATGTTTCTCCCGACTGGGAAAGTAAGTAAGCACTGTTGAAATAGATTAATTCACCGTTTATTTTTTTTCGGTGTGGGCTACCAAATAAAATTGGAGTATTAATTTCTCGAGCAAGATTTCTCATCATATTCGTTTCGGTTTCACTTTCTTCAAAATAAAAAGGGGTTGCCGTTTCTGGCCAGATGATGAGATGGGGTTTTTCTTCAGCAGCTTTAAAAGTCAGTTTACGGTATTTGTTGATGACCAGATTCTGGTAGACTGGATTCCATTTCATGGACTGCTCTACATTTCCTTGGACCAAGCCTATTCGAATTTTTTCACTGTTAATGTTGGAATATTTTTTAAGGCTTTGGCTTCCATAAACTAACCAGCAAGCACAAACGATAAGAGTCGTCGACAAGATTCGCCAACCAACTTTGAGTTCGAACTCCTTTTGTTTTTGCTCGCGCCAACATTTCCAGGATAAATATAGCCCACAGTTGACCAGAAGGATCAGCCAGGAAACTCCATAAACACCGGTCCATTCCGCGACTTGAATGACGGGGAGGTTTTGGAATTGCGAATAACCGAGGCCTAACCAGGAGAAGCCATACTCTAAGTGGGAAGAACGCAAATTTTCTAAAGAAACCCATAATACAGGAGCGAATAGAAAGAACTTTATATGATTTTCACCGCATGCTCTTCGTACGAAATAACAGAAAAGAGAAATAAAAAGGGATAAATATGCAGATAAAAGTCCCAGAACGGCAAAACTAAAAACCCAATGCAGGTTTCCATAGTTGATGAGGGTATTGTTTATCCAGCTTAACCCCCAATTATAAAAAACCATTCCAGCCACAAAACCAAAGAGGGCAGCCCTTTGAGGAGTGGTATTTTCCATAGCAAAAAATAGTGGGATCCATGCTACCCAGGCCAAAAATTCCAGATTGTATTCAGGAAAGGTCAGTGTCACAAACACCCCGCTCATTGCAGATAAGATCAGGGGTTTAATTTTCTTAAGTGTTAGGTATTTCAAGTAGAGTGGTTTACAATATTAATTGGGTCAGACTGCTCGTATTAAATTTATTTGAGGGCTTGGATGATCCGTTTTCTTTACAAATTAATCGCCCGCATGAATCATAGCGGGTACCATATATATTTTGGAAACAAAAAAACAAGTAATAGATAGCTTTAAAAAGGTTTGTATTTGCCGAAGCATCAAAGCTGGCACTATTATGGCTGCGATTAAAGATGGTTCATTGACTTTTGAGGCGCTGAGAAAAAAGATTGGCGTGGGTACTGGAAACTGCAAAGCTAAAAGGTGCCGCCCTAACATAGAAGGCCGAATCAAAGATCATAAAGCTAGTTTGGATGCAAATTCGGAAACTAAGATACCACCTGTTTAATGCTAACAGAAATTTAGATCTGAAGGCGGGCTATTGTAAAAGCTCAACCGCTTCTTGGATACGTTTGATCCCCTCTTTAATTTTATCAAGGGATGCAGCGAAAGACAGCCGGGCATGGTTGTCTGCACCGAAAGCTATTCCTGGAACAATAGCGACCTTTTTTGTAGTTAAAAGATATTCCGTAAATTCTAACGAGCCGTTCAAGGTTTTTCCGTTTCCGTCCTTTTTTCCATACAAGCCAGAGAAGTCTGGGAAAGAATAAAACGAACCTTTGGGTTTGTTACAGGCGACTCCAGGTATAGCGGTTAACATTTTAACCACAATATCCCTCCGCTTTTCAAACTGGCGCACCATTGCTTTAACATCATCATGAGGTCCGGTTAAAGCTTCAATACTGGCGGCTTGGGAAATAGAACAGGGGCTGGAAGTGCTTTGCCCTTGCAATTTGGTAACCTGTTTGACGATTTCGGCATCGGCGGCGATGTAGCCGATTCTCCAACCTGTCATTGCGTAGCATTTGGATACGCCATTTATTACCACGCAATTATTTTGTACCTCTTTACTGAGAGAGGCCAAGCTTGTATGGCGGAACCCATCGAATACGATCCACTCATAAATTTCGTCCGAAATCATGAGTAAATTATTTTCCAACGCACATTGGGCAATCGCTTCTAGTTCTTCTTTTTCATAAGCCGAACCAGTTGGATTGGAAGGGGAATTGATTAAAATCGCGCGCGTGTTTGGTGTTAGGACTTCCTTGATCTGGTCCACCGTAATTTTAAATTCGTTAGCCGGCCCGGTCTCTATAATGACAGGCTTGGCTCCTGCCAGCACTACCATTTCTGGAAATGAAACCCAGTAAGGAGCAGGAATAATAACTTCATCCCCTTGATCCCATAATACTTGAGCTAAGTTATAGAAAGATTGTTTCGCTCCACATGAAGCCAGGATCTGGTTTCTTTCGTAACTCAGGTCGTTATCTCTTTTTAGTTTGGTAATTATAGCGTCTTTTAAATCATTGGTTCCGCCAACCGGAGTGTAATGCGTATCATTTTCTTCTATAGCGCGGGCTCCGGCCTGTTTGATCCGATCAGGAGTATTGAAATCGGGTTCTCCAGCACCGAATCCAATAACATCCTCCCCCTGGGCTTTTAGCTGTTTGGCTTTCGCATCGATCGCCAAAGTCATGGAAGGTTTTACTTGTTGAATGCGATTTGAAAATTTCATTTAAATTTTTTCTTCAATTCTTTAAAAACAATTTTTGGAACAAGCTTTGAAACATCACCGTCATGACGTGCAGTCTCTTTTACAAGATTTGAGCTTAAGAAAGAAAATTCTTGACTGGGAATCATAAACAGAGTTTCTATTTTTTCATCTAACGTACGGTTCATTAATCCCATTTGTAATTCAAATTCAAAATCACTTATAGCTCGTAGACCTTTAATGACTACAGATGCTTTTTTGCTATGAGCCAAATTTATAAGTAAATTATCAAAGGGCAAGACTTCTAAATTTTTCAGGTTTTTGGTCGCCTCTTTTATAAAAGTAACACGTTTTTCTAGGGGGAACAGAGGGTCCTTATTAGGATTCAAAGCGACCGCAATTATTACACAGTCAAAAATTTTTAGGGCGCGGCGCATTATATCAATATGACCAAAAGTTACCGGATCAAAAGTTCCAGGATAAATAGCAACCCTTTTTTTTTGCATATCAATTCCCTAAGAAAATGGGAGATTATAGCTTCATTTTTATTTTTGGCAAATCCTTAAAAAGAGGGTTTTTTGGATCAGCGAGCCCAGTTTTTTTAAAGAAATATTTTTAAAATGAATAAATACAATATTTAATTCTTTTTTATAATTGAAAAACTACAAAATAAAATTTACAAAAAATCCCTAAATTATTATTTTTAAAAGGTTTTTTGTTTTTTATATAGAATTTAGTTGTAAATATGTATTGAAGAGTCGAAACCAGCGGCAAAATTATTATGAAAGAAAAAAAAGAAACAATTCGGTTTTTTCGTATATTTCCTTGGAAATTTTAAAAAACAATATGCAATTAATCTTTAAACTATTGATTTTAAATGGGTTTTATGGCCTTTTTTTAATAGAAATTACTATAAATATACATTTGAAAGAGCAATATAATTGCAACCTATTTAAATATAAGGGTTTACGGGGTTTTAATCTTTAATATAAAAAATCAATTTTTTTGTGAAAATTCTCACCTGAGGGCCCTTATTTTAATGTAGAAAATTTAATAATTTAATCCCTGATATTTCCTTGACAAATACCCTAGAATTCAATATAAATAACGTCATCTGGAGGAAAAAGGTAAAAGATTTGATTAGAATTTTAGGTCTTAAAAAATGGGAATTTTCGGCAGAGTTCGCGCATATTTTTTTTGTAAGAACAGGAGCGAATTTTTCTGACCGCTAGAGTCACTGCCTCTTTTTTAAGGGGAAGTGTTTCGAGGCTATTTTAAGCGGGTTTCCCGAGTTTGATTTTTATTTTTTCATGTTTGTTGCATGTTGTTTGGATAGAGTAGAAATAGTTTTAAAAGTAGTAAGTTTTAGTAGGATTTTTTAGA
>Ga0209992_10003872_pt1 | contig 12222 bp, 11 predicted proteins | sample 2SBtaG_2_FD_182564 | JGI IMG/M metagenome (GOLD analysis project Ga0209992, IMG submission 182564) | Deep subsurface microbial communities from Kolumbo volcano to uncover new lineages of life (NeLLi) - 2SBTROV12_ACTIVE470 metaG (SPAdes)... | ecosystem: Environmental > Aquatic > Marine >... | reverse complement strand
GAAAGTCGCTGGATATCACGTTCAGTTTCCGATTCGGCTACGTCTGGGAACTCGTGAGTGAACTCTTGCTCGACTTCGTCAGAAGCATCCTTCGCTTGCGGTTTGCTTTCTTCTTGCGCATGGATCAAGGAAGCAGTCTCTTCTTTTAGCTCCTGAGCGTCTTCGGCGACCTCTTCGACCTCAGGCACATCCGCCGCCTTATCCTTCAAGTCTGCTGCAACGGATGCGGGGGCTTTTTGAACAGGTGCTTCCTCTTCCTGCTTTTCACTGGAGCCAGATTCCGTCGTTGCAGGTTCTGCTTCTACAACATTGTCTTCTACAACATTGTCTTCCACAACATCGTCTTCCACAACATTCTCGCTGGCTGCTTCTATCGCGGAATCATCTTCCTGCGCTTCCTCCTTCACTTCATCGTCTTTCCCTTCCGATGAACCCACTACTGAAGGCACCTGCTCATCTCTGAATGAAGCATCAATTCCTTCAATGCGCTTTAACCGCTTCTTGAGATCGTTGACCTCGTCCCTGAGCATGAGTGTTTCAAGCTTGGAATCTTCTTTCAGTAGGGCAATCTCAAGATATTTTTGCTCAAGCTCGTCTCTCAGAAACGCCGATTCGTCCTTGTCGTCCTCGGCAAATCTGTGGATGCGCGAAGTCGATTCCTGATATCGCTGTCTTTGAATCTGGATTCGAGCACGACGAATGGACTGTTCTTTTTTATCCAGGTACGTGGAACGCGATGACATCCGGGAACTGGCGGTCCAGTAGCCGACCAAAAGGCCGCCCACGAGAAGAACCGATCCTATGACGATGTACCAGATCATTAAGAGGCGTGATGACTATTCAATGTAAGAACATCTGAGACAGGTGAAATAACGCAATTTCCGGTCAAGAAAGTCCAAATATCGGTGCGAGAAGGTGTGTTCTCGCGATACAGCCCTATTTTGGGCCGTCTGTCTGAATGATTTCCGGCATTCCCGGTATCCAGGGCGCTTACGTTTGTGATTTTTATTTCCTGAAGCATGAAAGGTCTCTTCTCAAATACTGGCTATGTCCTGATACTCGTTTTCGGAATGGCGATCGCGCTGAGCGCATGTTCCAACCAGCCTAAAGCGGATTCAGATCATCATGGTGTTCAATTTCAGCTGGAAAAAAGCGACGAAGAACGCCTTTTGAATTATTACCTGTCAGGCTACCTGAACGGAGTCGTTTCTGAACCAAGCCAGGCAGGCCTTATACAGAAACGCCAAAATATCTGGTATTTGCAGGATCCGGAAGGTGTTTCTGGTGCTGATTCTATGCTTCAGACGCTGTATTCCACCGGAATGGAAGAGGGTGAAATATCCTGGGACGCGTTTGAGTCTTTCATCTCTCAGACCTACTACGAATCGAGAACAGCTCCAGAAACAGTCGACGATCTGAGATCCGCGCTTGGAGACTGGTCTCAAGAAGGAGAATGGTTTCATGTTGAGCTCAACGGCAGCATGACGCAATACAGGAGACGTATCAGCGTAGAAAGAAGAAAACTCGTTTCTGCCGTGCGAAGCCTCAATACTGCGTCCGATCCCATTTTGTATGAACCCGGAACGGCGTTTATCGGAGAACATCTGCTCGAGGGTGAAATTGTTGAAACGACAGCCATGGTCAAACAGAACGGTGGGCATTGGGACTACTATGCATATAATGGGCAAGGCATTCTGACTGACGAGATTTTCAAGGATCCAGATGATATGAAGGTGCCGACTGAGTGCACCGGCTGCCATTTTGGAGATCGGCTATTTGAACCGGAACGAAGTTTTCCGGCCCGGCCAAGACCAGGGCCTAATGGTGAACGATCACTACACGTAGGTGAAAATGCCCGGGACTCCGAAGTGGTCGCGGCACTTCAGGAGCACGCACGGAGAAGCGACTTGGTACTCGGGCTGTATGCCACACTATATCTGTCCGAGATTCGACAAAAACTGATCGCAGGATCGGCATCCGAAGAGGAGATTGAAACACTGCAGCGGCTCGGATTTGCGAACGATCCACAGTAGATTCCGCGAACACAAGAGGGCTTATGCCAAAAGGGTTGATTCGGTTGACTAATGCTGTCTTTTATGCGCACCACGGTGTGATGAAAGAAGAGCATCGTATTGGTGGCCGATACGAAGTCGACATAGAAATGGAGCTCAATTTTGAGGAGGCGGCCAAGAGCGACGATTTGTCAAAAACCGTCGACTATGAGCGTGTATACGAGGAAGTACGCCAGATCATCACCGGTAATACATTCTTTCTGATCGAACGACTGGCATATCTCATCGCACACAGAATCCTCGAACAGGAAACGACGCCTTCATCGGTTCTGGTCACGGTGAGAAAAGCGAATCCGCCTGTCGGGGGCCCTTGCGATACGGCTGAAGCATCCTATAAAGCAGTACGGTAGGTCGGTATCGTGAAGAGATTGTTTTTGCTTCGTCACGCCAAGTCTGACTGGGACGCTGACTATTCTGGAGATCATGAGCGGCCTCTTTCGAAGAGGGGACTGAAAGCCGCCAAAAAGATTGGCAGGTACCTCTCCGAGACCAGCCGCAGGCCCGAAGCAATTCTCAGCAGTTCGTCGGTCCGAACTACGCAGACAATCGATATCGTGAAGGAGAATGCGGGATGGGACGATGCCCAGGTGCAATTCGAAGATGATCTGTACCTGGCTGCTCCGAGCACTGCGTTGGGTCTGATACGGGAATTGCCGGATTCATGCAGTAGTGCCATGCTGGTCGGCCATCAACCATTCACGGGAATACTCGCTTCGTCGCTGTTGGGAGGAGTTCGGATCGAAGTTCCTACCGCTTGCCTTATTGTTATGGACCTGGATATCAAATCGTGGTCTGAGGTTTCAAACGTGAGAGGCAGGTTGATTGAACATATACTTCCCAGACAACTTGACTGACATCCTTACCCAGGAAAAACACCAACCGGATGAATGATTCCGAAGCCATGAAAATCTTGCTCATCGGACACTCTGATGAGACGGAGAAGCTCGATTCGCTTCTTGGAACTGCGTGCGGAGTGGACGTACAGATTAGTACCGATCCGGCGAAGCCTTGTGACATCATTGTGATCACGGATCTGGAATCTGAAGACCTGACCTCGCTCACCGAGTATTTGGGGACGAAGCAGCAGTGCATCAGAATCGCCCAGTCGAATATGTCCGAAGAGGGGGAGAAGTGGAATAAAATCGAGCTCCATGTCGACGATTTTTATTCGACTCCCGAGAAATTGGTTGCGCGAATTCCGTTTATTTTGAAAAGGCTGCGTCTGCGCGAATCGCGGATGCGTCAGTTCTCAGCCCTTTTCGAAAACGCCGTCGACGCCATCATCATCATTGATAAACGAGGTGTCATCCTGCGGGTGAATGGATCTGCGAAGAAAATATTCCAATACGAGCCAAAGGAGTTACTTGGTAAGAATGTATCGCTGCTCATGCCAGAGTCATATGCTCGTAATCACGACGATTATATCTCGAATTACGTCAAAACTGGCAAGCGTCGAGTGCTTGGAATTGGAAGGGAAGTGGAGGGTCTCAGGAAGAATGGCGAAGTGTTTCCCGTCGATCTCGCTCTGAGCGAGTTTGATTCGGAAGGAGAGACTTTTTTCACCGGAATCGTACGCGACATCACTGAGCGAAGAAAACTCGAGCATGAGATACTGAGGATCTCAGAACACGAGCGCAGGAGAGTGGGACAAGACCTTCACGATGGCTTGGGCCAGATGCTGACCGGAATAAGTCTGATTTCGAAAAACCTGGCGAAGAGACTGGAGGACGACTCACATCCTCTGGCGGAAGAAATGTTGGAGGTCACTGAATTGATGCGTGATGCGGATCGGATGAGTCGAAATATCTCGCGTGGACTGGTTCCGGTCGAATTGGATGGTGCAGGTATTTCCGCGGCTCTGCTTTCCCTGACTGAGAAGACGAGCAGGATATTCAACGTGAAGTGCACCTTTTCAGGAGTTGGGGAAGTCACAGTCAGAGACAGCGGGGCAGCTTCAAATCTTTACCGCATCGCGCAGGAGTGCATCAGCAATGCTGTGAAGCACGGACGCGCTTCCGAGATCAAAATAATCCTGAAAAAGGCAGGTGACGAAATTGAACTCTCTGTTGCCGACAATGGTATCGGATTCCCGGAAGAGTTGAAGAAAGATCGCGGTATGGGCGTGGATATAATGAAATACCGTGCCAGAGTCATCAACGCCAGACTTGAAATATCCCAGAGAGAAGAGGGAGGCACGACCGTTCGGTGTGTCCTATCTTCCCCGCATGCATAAAACAGCAGAAAGCACCACCTAACCCCATGACACGTATTGTCGTCGTTGATGACCACCCTCTCATGAGAAAAGGATTGGTCATGTCCCTTGAAAGTGAATCCGATTTTGTCGTCTGTGCACAGGCCTCAAATGCTGAAGACGCAATCGGTGTCATTGAAGAAGAGAGTCCGGATCTGGTGATCGTTGATATCTCTCTTCCGGGGATGAGCGGCCTTGAGCTGATAAAACAGATTCACGCCATCCGACCGTTGATGAAAACGCTCGTCGTGAGTCGTCATGATGAAGCCCTTTATGCTGAACGTGCAATTCGGGCAGGCGCCAAGGGATACGTCATGAAGCTGGAAGCTGCGGACGTAATGGTCAGTGCCGTCCGTAGAGTGATGAACAATGGGATATACGTTTCGGATACGATCAACGAGCGTCTACTGATGGGAATGGCTTCAGGTCACGAAATGCTTTCCCAGTCACCCTTGGACGTGTTGAGTGACAGGGAGTTGGAAGTATTTGAGCTGACCGGGAAAGGATTCGGCACCCGCGATATTGCCGAAAGACTTCATCTGTCCGTTAAGACGGTTGAATCCTACAGAGCGCGTATCAAAACCAAGCTGAACCTGTCCAATGCGGCTGAATTGATGCAGCATGCGGTTCAATGGGTCGAAGGTGAAAAGGCGGACTGAGTGAAGTAGGGATTCCCCCCGTGCCTCAATGGGAAGGCCGACCTACCATGCGTGTGAAGGGAATCTTACTACGACCGGGCTTTTATCCCGATAAACAACCCTCCTCTGGATGATTAATCTGATGCCGTAACCAGCATCAGTAAATCGCGAGCATCCAGCGAGGATCACATGAAAACGCACGAAGTGCCCGAGCCTACCTCCGGAAGGAGTTCTCGAACCGGGCCCCGGGAAGAAACCCGCGACAAATACCCCAGAAGAAGGGGAAGGCGCATACCAGAATTCGACAGCACCGAATCGTCGATGATGTCGATCCTGCTGGCCAATCCCAGGCGACCGAAGAAAGGCCCCGGCAAGGATATCAAATCCGCCTATCGGCTCACCCTCATGACAGGACTTGTCCTGTCTCTGGGCGTCATGATCACTCTCATGCGAGCCGACATCACCCGGGAAACCGACGAGAGGGGCTTCGAGCTCGCACAACAGGAAGTCGTTCAGTTTGAAGAAATTGAACAGACCAGGCAGGAATTAAAGGCTCCCCCTCCTCCGAGGCCGCCCATTCCAGTCGAAGTACCCAACGACGTTGTTTTTGACGACGTAGAGTTGGATCTGGACGTGACTCTCGATCTGAACGCGGAAGCGTTCGACATTCCGCCTCCTCCTCCAGCACCAGCGATGGAAGAGCCGGAGGAAGAGATAGAAATCTTCGTGGTCGTTGAGCAAATGCCTCAGATTATTGGCGGAAATCAGAAGGTTTACGAATACCTGGCCTATCCGGAAATTGCGAGGCAAGCCGGAATCGAAGGTATGGTCGTTGTTCAGATTGTGGTGGACCCGGAGGGAATACCACGTGATCCCGTCACGGCCCGTTCAGCAGGTGATGTCTTGGATGAAGCAGCCGTCCAGGCAGTCATGAAGCTGCGCTTCATTCCCGGCCGCCAACGAGGAAAAGCTGTTTCCGTCCGTCTGGCTATCCCGATTCGTTTTCGGATTCGGGACGCACAAAATTGATCGAATGACCGCAGATCAGTGGGAAGCCTGCATGATAGTGCCGTTCGAGGCACAACACATTGAGTTTGAATTGACCCGCCCGAAAGGATGCTAACCGCAGATGCTGGATCTCGGTGAGGACGGATCAACAGGCGGCGGGGCCTCCAGGCCCCGCCGCATTTGTATTTGGTGCTTTGCAATAGCTGGACTCGCAAATACAGTCCCAGAGCCCCGTAATTGCGATAACCCGGCCAAAGTGGATGATAGATGCGGGATTCCCCCACATATCATTCGTTCATGTCCGGTCAGCGTCTCCTTTTTCTTTTCTCTTTTTTGGTGTTGCACATCAGAACTAGCTAAACACGACCATCAGCAGCAAAACCTTCAGCAAGATCTTTAGAGGTCTGGACAATGCCCGTGATGTCAGGGCTCGCGATTTTCCAGACGATGCTTCAACTGATACACAATTGAAGTTCATCTTGAACTATGCCATTCTTGCTCCATCGATTCACAACTCTCAACCCTGGCTGTTTCGTGTTTTCGACTCGACAGTGGAGGTGTTCGCCGACAGAAGCAGAGCATTGGCCGTAGTGGATCCCGAGGACAATGCTCTCGTGATGAGCTGCGGAACGGCAATCGAGAGCCTGACGCAATGCTTGACGGCATTTGGCTTCACGTACCAAGTATCACTTTTCCCCGAGTTGATGGACCCTGATCTTCTGGCGCGGATCACGATCCATGAGAAGCATCTACCACCTGTCAACGCTCAGGAGACACTCACGGCGATACGGAGGCGGCACAGTATCCGGCGAGGATTCGTAGAGAAGCCGCTCAATACCGAATTCGAGGTTGCGTGCGGACCCGATCTGAGCTGGACGGGCCTTAAGCTTCTTCCAATTGTGGATCCTGCCGTCGAAAATGTGCTTCTCGATCGGATTCAAAAGAGGGACACGAAAAACATGTCCGATAAGCGCTTCGTCAGGGAAAGTGCCTCATGGATGCACCCCCTCAGAGAACGCAGCCGGGACGGGATTCCACAACCACTCGGTGAACCTGACAAAACAGGTAACACCTGGGAGAGACACTTGACGGGTGACGATGAACCAATCTCCAGGACGGTTCTCCTGATTTCTGATTCAAATGACTCCCAACAATGGGTGAGAGCCGGTATGAAGTTGATGAGCTGCCTGATAGGTGCGTCACGTTTTGGAGTCAATGCGGCGATCCAAAGTCTGCCCTCAACATCCACCTCGTTTCGCAAGCAAGTCAGCAAGATTGCGGGTACAGACACGATTCCAATGCTTCTTCTTCGCTTCGGTAAGGCCAAGAGGCCGATAATTACTCACCGAAGGCCGTTGGTTGACGTTCTGCTTCACCCCGGATACCGCCGTTAGCAGACCTAGCGAACGGCGAATTTGGTCAGGAAATCAAACATCAGATGATCCACGTCTGTGGTTTCAGCCAGCGTATTCATGATGTTCTGGAACACTTCTTCGGAATGAAGCTGCTCAACATAATAGCTACGATAACGGATAAGCCTTTCCCTTTCGCGTCGAGCATCGAGCTCACTGTGGAACTGCGTTCCGTATATCGCTCGATTCTCGATTCGAAACGCCTCGAAAGGCTGCGAATCGTTATCAGCCAGTTCAATTCCGTTGTCCGGAAGCTTTGTTACGCGATCATGGTGTCCCATGTTGACCAGGAAAGAGTCGGGGAACGCCGCAAACAATTCATCTCCCATACCCTGTTCGGTCAATCTCACATGGTGACATCCCAACTCCGCCCGATCCGGATCGTGCTCGACTGTGCCTCCCAGACCACGTGCGATCAGTTGATGCCCCCAGCAACTTCCGAAAGTCGGAATTTCGACATCATACGCTCTCTGTATGAGCTTCATGGCCCAAGGGGTCCAGTCATAGTCTTTGGCCACTGAGTACTCGCCAGCTCCGCCGATGAAGAAAGCATCGTAGCCGTCGAAAAAATTATGGGTCTCAATCAGATTTCCGTGAGCCACATTGAAGGTCGAGAGTTGGTGTCGCTCAAGCTTGCTCCTTTCCAGAAAACAGTCCTGTTCCTGGGATTCCATGTCCTTCGTGTTGCGTGCCTGCAACAGGATGACTTTCAAGTCGCTGAATGATGGTGCCATGAAAAAATCCGGATTGAGAACCCGCCAACGAATCAGACGCTGATGAGGTCCTGAAAAGAGGTTCTCAGTTCTTTGGCAAATCGGAAAAGAGGGAGCCCGACGACGGTGTAATGATCACCTTCGATGCGATGAATCAAAAATGCGCCCTGGTCATCTTGGATTCCATAGGCCCCAGCCTTGTCCAAAGGCGACCCGGTGGCCACGTAGTCGTTGATTTGGGCATCGGTTAATTGATCGAAAAACACAGTCGTTGTTTCCGAGTTGATGACGCTTCGTCCTGAACTCATGTGAATCAGAGCGATGCCGGTGATCACCTGGTGCGACCTTCCGCTTAACATCCTGAGCATCTGAACGGCCTCCGCTTCATCTGCAGGTTTACCCAGAACCTGCTCATCGAGTACGACAATAGTATCTGATCCCAGTACGAGCGCCTCCGAGTTACGCTTTGCAATCTGCGTTGCTTTTTCGCCTGCCAGTCGCTCGGCGAACACACGAGGCTCTTCTCCGGGCCGCGGGATCTCTTCGATGTCCGCCGGCATGATTTCGAACCCGAACCCCATCGCCGAAAGGAGGTGCCGTCGCCGCGGAGACGCAGATGCGAGAATAAGAGGGACGTTCAGGTTCATGCGGAGGATTTTCTCTTGGCTATCAATTGGGGGAGCCGCTCCTGGACGAGCAGGACGCAAGCGATGGCGGCAATGATAATCAACAAAGACAGCTCACCAAACCGAAAATAAAAAGTATTCCTGCCGCGCAGTGGCACATTCGAAATCAGATACGCGTCTGAATTCGGGATGCTCTGAGCGATCACATTCCCCGATTCGTCAACGGCTCCCGATACCCCGTCAACCGATGAGTGTACCAGGGGAAGTCCGGCAGCGGAGGCAAGAAGTCTGGAGAAAGCAAAGTGCTGGATTCGCGGGCGATCGGATGTCCACCATCCATCCTGGGTCTGGACAACCAAGAACTCAGCTCCCTCTTGCCGGTATCTCAGGGCGTCTCGAAAAAACAGGCTTTCAAAACAGATCAGAACGCCTGCAGTTGAGCCAGCAATGGAAAAACGTGATATGTCCGAACCGGATTGATAGGCCGTAATGCCTCCGGCGGGAATGCTGAAACGATTGAAAAAGGGAATCCACTTCGCAAGAGGTACTTTTTCAGCGAACGGAACGAGTCTTCGTTTCCTGTAAATGTCTTCCGTGGCATCCGATGACAGCGAAACATTGAAGTGGGCGGGTCCCGATGACGAGTCTTCCTCCAGGATTCCGCCGATCAACACCTTCGTACCGAGGGAGTCAGCAAGTTCTGCGGCCCATTCACGAAGCACGTCTTCGGAGCCGACCGGTAGTGAGGTCTCAGGAAATACCACAAGGTCCAGGCCTCCGACGGGCTCTACGAGTGATTCGGCTTCTTCCATGAACCGGTAAGGTTTTGTCACGTCAGTCACATCGGCCCACCGTTCAGCTGGCCACCCTGGCTGCGCAATACCGATCCGCAAGGTGCGCTCAGACGCAGGTGAAGTCGATATGTCAGCTCCCGCGTGGGGTAGAATGAACAACGCAGCCACTATTGCTGTGCTAGAAAGAAGATGAGAGCCCACCGACGCGCGGCTGATCAACACATTCACGAACAACAGGATTACGGCAAGCCCGGATATGCCTGCAATGCGCACCCAGTAGACGGAAAAGGCCGGGTCAGCTGCCGAAAACCCAACACCCATCCCAGGCATCCCGATAGGGCTTCTGAATAGAAACAGATCGAAACAGAACCAGACCGCGGCCATCACAATGATTCTTTTCCCGGTTTTTTCAGACCTGACTCGGGATGCGGCTGCGGACATGAGAGCAGCGAGAATGGTTGAAAACGCAACGACCACGAATATGGAAGTGACAGCGGCGACGGTAATCGAATGCATCCCCACCCAGTGAAACGCCACTAACCAGGCACTCAGGTGAAACAGAAAGGCGTTGATGAACATCTGCTCCCGGCTTCCACGGCTCATTACCCGAAACAGGACCGCGGGCATGATGAATGCGAATGCCCAGAATCCGATTGGCGGCCAGGAAAGCCCGAAGCAGATTCCAGATATCAGGCAAATCAGGTTATCTTTCCGCACTCCAGGCATTAACTTCTTCAAATTCAGGGCCATATTTCGGACAGACATGATAACGCTGACGATCTGCAATCATAAGGGGGGGACGGGAAAGACGACAACCTCCATGAATTTGTCGGCCGCACTGGCTCTGATTGGCAAGAAAGTCCTGGTTGTAGACCTTGACCCACAAGGGTTTCTGACAAGAATGATGGGACAGCCAGAACCCGCTCCAGAGCGTTCCTCAATGGCTCTGTTCGATCAGGAGGTCAGCGCTGCACCGCCGATTCTGCGCCTTCCTGCCTTCGATCTGATTCCGTCTTCGCCCGCCCTTTCCAAGGCCTTGAGAAAGCTCACGAAGCCAACTGACGTCCTTTGGGCAAAGGAATACATCGAAAAGAACATAACGGGTTATGATATCCTGCTCATGGATACCGCCGCAGCCGTCACGGTTTACAGCCTGAATGCTCTCGTCGCCAGTAATGTGGTCATCATCCCGGTTGCGCCTGAGTATCAACCGGTGGTTGGGGCAGAACAGACCTATCAGACGGTGAAAATGGTTAAGAAGAGCCTGAACCCGGGACTCGAAGCGTGCAAGCTGCTCTTTACCATGGTCGACGGCCGAAAACGAAATCACAGAGCATACAGAGAGTATCTGCGTGACAAGTACGGATCAGACGTCATGAACGGAATTGTTCGTACGTGTACGACGCTTTCGGTATCCGCAAGAAACGGAACCAGTGTATACGATATTGATCCCGTGGCGAGGGGCGCAATAGATTACGCCAACATAGCTGATGAACTACTTCAACTGGTTAACCCGCCAATTCCAGGTCCGATTTCGGATTCAGATGTGCCTGCTGGGCCGGAAAACGAGACAGAACTGGAAGAGACTGACGAGCTTCGCAATTGGGGGAATGGATGAGCAGAGTGTTTCGGATTATTCTTCTCGGACTGGTTTATTTCGGATTGTATTTCCCCATCGGCGGCTCACTGAGGTTGGGACCGCTTTTTGAACCCTTGGATGGCATCTGGGCCACGGCGAGAGTGGCAACGGCGCACGTCTCCGGCGAATTGCTGCTGGAGGGCATGGATAAACCCGTAGTGCTGCAATATGATGATCGGGGAGTCCCGCACATCTTTGCCCAGAGCGATAAAGATGCCACCATCGCTTTGGGATATGTCGTCGCCGGGGATCGACTTTTCCAGATGGACTTCATCCATCGCGCAGCAACGGGTCGTCTTTCGGAGATGATGGGCGAAGGTGCACTTGGTACTGATCTATTTTTCGTCCGAAACGGAATCAAAGACGCCGTATTGCGCAATTCAGTCACGTTGGCCGATAGATCGCCCAATGAATATGAGACCGTTGAATGGTACGCGCTGGGCGTGAATGCGTACCTGGATCAGCTTGAGCCCCGAGACTTTCCGCTGGAGTACCGATTGCTGGGAGCGACTCCGCCCGCCGAGTTCACCGGTGAGTTTACCAACGCGCTGTATGCCTTTATGGCCTACGACCTCAGTTTCAGAACAAGCGATATTGGTCTGGACAAGATCAAACGCAGGTTGGGCGAAGATTCGTTTGCTGAATTGTATCCCCGGTATTCCGATTGGGAGAAGACGATTGTACCCCCAGAACACTCCGATTGGAGCATGCTTCAGCCCTTTTCGACAGGACAGAAGGTCGGAATCACTGCACAAGCGGGTCCGGTTGAGTTCAATGCGCCTTCCGACGGTCGGAGTGTGCCCCGAATAGCAATAAACGACCTTCTCGCTGAAGGATTCATCGAAGGAAAGGGCTCGAACAACTGGGCCGTTGATGGGTCACGATCAACGACCGGAAAGCCCATCCTGGCCGGAGATATGCACCTCGGTCTTTCTCTGCCGGCCATCTGGTATGAAGCGCATATCGTAACGCCGACGGTCAACGTGTACGGGGTCACATTTCCATCCGTCCCCTCAATCGTAGAAGGTGTGACGCCCAAGATTGCGTGGGCATTTACGAACACTGGGGC
>Ga0209992_10003866_pt1 | contig 12230 bp, 17 predicted proteins | sample 2SBtaG_2_FD_182564 | JGI IMG/M metagenome (GOLD analysis project Ga0209992, IMG submission 182564) | Deep subsurface microbial communities from Kolumbo volcano to uncover new lineages of life (NeLLi) - 2SBTROV12_ACTIVE470 metaG (SPAdes)... | ecosystem: Environmental > Aquatic > Marine >... | reverse complement strand
TTTATTATATTACTAAGGTAAAAGGAGAGTATAAGCTAATATCCATCTTTTTCGCTGGATAAATTTAATTTAGTACTTCCACCGGGAGTATAATTATGCATGTCTAACTTAATTATTATTTCTCGATATATTTACTTCATTTATCTCTATAAATTTAATAATAAAGATTAACCTTTTGACATAGAATAGTTAATTAAAGTTAACTGTATGTTTGCATAAATGTTTGCATACAAGTATCTTTATTTAAATTCAATTCATCATGGCTACTTTCAGATACAAACCTATTCAGTCAAAAAGTAAAAAGCTTCCGATCTATATATTCTTTAGTTATGGTAGAAATAACCTATTTAGAAAATCAATTGGGATCTATTTAAATTCAATAAAGGAATGGGATAAAGGAAATCAAGTTGTAAAAGGTATTAATGATAATGCTGGAAACTACAACAAGAAATTAAGGAACTACAAAAAGCTGTTGTTGGATAAATATGAAGAATATATTTCCAATGATATAACCATAGACAATCAAAGGCTCAATGATATTATAGACGAAGTTCCAACATCCGATTTCTCTAAAAGAATTAAGCAAAAAGTAAATTTCAATTCATTATTTGAAGAGTACATTCACTATTGTAAAACAAAAAAGCAAACAAAAAAAGGCAAATCTATTGCTTACAATACAATACGTTCATACACTACCACATTTAATTTAATGAAGCGTTTTCAAAATCAATTCCGGGTAATTCGATTAGAAGAAATCAATAAGGAGTTATATGAAACATTTGATCGATGGCTTAAGAAGAAAGTAGATATTCAAATAGGAGCAAATGATGAAAAGCAAGATAGAGGAAATGGTAAAAAAGATTATGATGTTAACTATAGGGGGGTAAATATCAAGAATTTAAAAACTTTCTTTAAATGGGTCATTGAAGATAAGGAAATTCAATTGCCAAAATACAAAGAGAGTCAATGGATAAGACACCGGGAAGAGGTAGATAATATTGCATTGAATATTGATGAGTTGAGAAGAATTTTCAACGTTGATCTTTCCGAAATGGATCCAATTTATAATTCAGTTAGAGACGCATGGATTTTGATGGCTTTAACGGGAACTTCTTATATAGATGCAAAGAACTTAACAAAGAAAAATATTACAGCAATAGCTGGTGTAGATCATATGTTCATTAAATATAGTAGGATTAAAACGGGTAATAAATGCTATGTTCCTTTTTCTCAAATGTTGGATGAGGTACTAAAAAAATATGAATTTAATTTCCCAACAATTCCAGCTGAAGCTAAAGTTAATAAGTACATTAAATTAATCGCTAAAAAATGCGGTTTAGATGAGTTGATGCATTTTGAAAAAACAGTTAATGATAAGACTGTAATGATATCAAAAAGAAAATATAAAAGGATACATTGCCATACTGCCAGAAGGACTTTTGCAACCACTGGATATAATGCTGGAATGGAGTTATTGAATTTAATGCAAATGACCGGTCACAGCACAGAAAGAGAGCTGTTGAATTATATAAAAGTAACCCCGGAAGATCATGCAAAACGTTCTGCAAAACATGAATTTTTTACACAAGTATTATCATTAACGCCAATATTAAAAGCTGTATAATGGAAGATATATATAAACAGTTTTTAAAGGATAATAAAATGGAGCTTAAAATATATTATAGCTCTTTAAAAGGACAAATAAGCCATACGCTATCTCATTTGAATAATAGAGTAGAAGAAGTTAATAAAAGAGAATTTATTAATGCATGGATCATTCATTTAGAAGAACAAAAACACCCCTTAAATAAACTTGCAAAAGATGAAGATGTTTTATTAATCAATAAGACAATCGCAGAACTTAAAGAATACCATTTAAAGAATATTCAATCATTAAAAGTTTTTAGAAATAAAGATGCTGAAGACAAGTATATACATATTACAACATACTTTAAAGGCGAGGTTCAAGATGACTTTTCGTTTCTATATCACAAATTATCAAATCCAAAAAGTGATTTGTTTTTAATTAAATGCAATAGAGAAGATTATGCAAAATATGTAAGGGAAAATCATTGTCTAAAATATAATAAAGTTAAAGGAATAAGTAATGTACACAATTCAGCTGACAGAGAAGATAGGTTTAATAGGGCGATTGAAGATTTTTAATCCCTATTAATTATCAGTTTTTCGGTGTGTAGGATATTGTCTGATTGATCTTTAATTCTTCCCCGATTTCTTATATTAGTATAAACTAAAATTATGGATGAAGAGATATTATTAGGAGGAATAGGAATTGTAGTACTTGTATTATCAATCATGATAGGTATTGATCTTTTTCAGGGCGGTAGAGAAATTGAAAATAAAAAAATTGAAAATGCTGGTTTGTATTGGCTTATAATTAATGCTATTTTTATTACCTTATTGTTAATTATGTTATTGAGCTATTAGTCTATTTCTGCATTTCTTATGGAATAGTAAATCTGCAAACCGACACTTTCAGACATCAAATTGAGATAGTTAGATCTAACCCCAATCTTTCCCGATTTCTTATATTAGTCAAATGAAACAATTACTTACAATAGTATTTATAGGATTGGTGTTTGGTGGATGTAATTCTAATGATGCAGAAGTTGAAGAACTAAAAAAAGAGTTAGAGGAGTTAAAAAGTCAAAAAACTCAAGTTTCTAAAGAGGAAGAAAGTGAGGGAGATTTTGTTTATTTCAAAGATGGCAAAAAGCTTGACAAAAGTAACTTTGTGAAAAGTTGTATTAATTCAGGAGACTCTCTTAATTTGATTAAACTTATAGACATTGAAGAATATTGTAATTGCTTAATTGAGAAAATATCACAAAATTTCACAAGCAATGAAGCAAAATTTTTATTTGAGAATGTTTTAAAATCTAATGTAAATAAATGGAAAAAGGCACAAGAACTTTATAATTCACCAAAAATAGCTGAATTGGCTGAAGGTTGTATTACAAGTAACATTAAGAATGTAAAAGATAATATTGATATAAATTCTTCTAATCAATTAGAAGTATTAATTGATGAATATAAAAAAACAATTAAATCAGAACTTTCAATAGATAGATGGGAAGAGGTTTGTAATGTTATTGATATTGATATCTACTGTGAATGTATGGTGATTGGTCTTGTAGAAGAATTCTCATATAAAGAAATGATTGAAGACCCTCAAATTTATGAGTCTCCTCAATATATTTACCTTGATGAAATTTGTGCACAAAAAGCTTTAAAATAACTACCGCCAACATTCGCTAAAGGTAATTTCATAATTTATTTTAAGTTGCATCAAAGACTAACCCCAACCTCCATCTTCCCCGATTTCTTATATTAGTAATATGAAACAAGTACTTACAATAGTATTTACATTAACTGTATTATTAAGTTGTAGTTCTAATAAATCAGAAATTGAGGAACTTAAAAAAGAAATTGAAACTTTAAAAAATCAAAAAACTCAAGTTTCTAAAGAGGAAAAAAATGATGAAATACAGAATGATGAATATACAAATACTTCTCCCACACTTACGGCTGATGAATATTACAATAAAGGATTAGGTTATGCAAAGAAAGGGGAATATCAATTAGCAATAGATAATTTTACAAAAGGCATAAAACTAGACCTTGATGGTGCAAATCTTGCTATTGCATATAACAACAGAGGGCTTTCATATTTTTATTTAGGCAACTATGAAGATGCTATAGCAGATTACACAAGAGCGATTAGAATAGACCCTGATTTTACTGATGCTTATTTCAATAGAGGGCTTTCATGTAAAAAGTTAGGCAACTATGAAGCTGCCATTGCAGATTACACAAGAGCTATTAGATTAAATCCTGCTGCTGATGCATATATAGGCAGAGGGAATATATATGAAAAGTTAGGCAACTATGAAGCTGCCAAAGCTGATTACACAAGAGCTAGAAGAATTAAAAGCTTGTGATTTTGTAATATCACTACTAACCCCCATCTTCCCCGATTTCTTATATTAGATAAAATTTATAATTATGAAGAAGTTATTATTTGTATTGTGTTTGGGGATGGTTGTTGGGTGTAAGAATGGTGGAAGTGATTTAAGAGAAGAAATATGTGAAATGTACGAAAATAAGGATAAAAAAATTATATGTTTTTATAAAGGGAAGCGTGGAAATGAAGAAATAGTTAAAAAAATACATTATTATTCTCAAAGTGATGGAGGAGGTATAAAATATGAAGAAAATTATAAAGATGGTAAAGAAGATGGTTTGTATAGAAGTTGGTATGAGAATGGTCAATTAAGATATAAAGGGGAACGAAAGGATGGATTGCCGTATGGTTTGTCCAAGGTTTGGTTCGAAAATGGTCAATTAATGTCTGAAATGTATTGTAAAGGTGCTTATTTCATTGGAACAATTAGGGAATGGTATGAGAATGGTCAATTAAAGAGTAAAAAATTTTTTGGGGATGGTAAGTCGGGATTGATTAGTGAAAAATGTTGGGATGAACAAGGAAATAAAATCGTTTGTCCCTAACCCCAATCCAAAGGTTCATTAAAAGGATATCACTACTAACCCTGATTTCTTATATTAGTCAAATGAAACAATTACTTACAATAGTATTTATAGGATTGGTGTTTGGTGGATGTAAACAAACTCCAGAAGAAATTTTAAGCAATATTAAAAAGGAAATGGGTGAAGACCCTATTGATGATAAGTGCTATGGTGACTGTGAGAATGGTTTAGGCGGAAAAAAAATTACGCTAACAAATCGCTACACTTTCATTGGAGAAACTTTCATTGGAGAGTGGAAAGATGGTAAAATGGCAAAAGGTACCCTGTTTGTGAAAGGAAATAATGTTGAATATAAATATGAAGGGCTATTTAAAGATGATCTTTTTATAGAAGGCACTATTACTCATCCAGACGGAAGTATGTATGTTGGGAGTTTTATAAAAGGTAAACAAAGCATGGGAACCTTTACTAATGCAAATGGAGATAAATATAAAGGAATGTTTGAGGAAGGGGGGTGTTTTCACGGATATGGGACTTATACTTATGCTAATGGAGATGTTTATGAAGGAGTGTTCTATTTGGGTAAAATGAAAGGACAAGGGACTTATACTTTTGGAAAAGGACGGAATGAGGGAGATACATATGTAGGAGAATGGAAGGATGATATGAAACACGGATATGGGACTTATACTTATGCTAATGGAGATAAATATGTGGGAGAATTTAAGTATAATAAAAAGCGCGGACAAGGTATTTTCACTGATATAAATGGAGGTGTCCTTCATTCAGGGTTTTGGAAAAACGATAAGCCAATTAATAAGTAACCCCATCTTCTCCAATTTCTTACGTTTTGTATTTTAGTTGTATGAAGAAGATATTATTTGTGTTGTGTTTAGGTTTGGTTCTTGTTTCTTGTGATGCTCAAAGCAAGAAAAACTCTAATCACAATTCAGAAGAATTAACATATAGTAAAGTAGTTGAATTAGGGGATGTAAGAGTAAACTTCCCTTTTCTTGATGGTTATAAGGAGTGTTCTGAAGATAGCGTTGTTGCTGAATGGATAAGTGGTTTCCCTGGAGCTGATCATCAAATTGATATTATAGCTTTTTATCTTGATAATGAAACATATAACTCAAAGGACCTATTAGGGACTATTCATATTGAAAATTATTTTCAAATATGGAGGGCCAATTCACCAAGGGAAACAAAAACTACTTTAAATCAGTATCAACAGTTAGCTAAAAGTTTAGATCAATTACAGTTAAGTAAAATAGACTTTAATGCTATATCAAAGAAATATATTAACAATGAAATTTTATCTCATATACAGTTTGGAGAACCTAATTTTATTGAAATATATGAATCAAATAATGTAAAATCTGCTGTAGCTTTTGTAAAGATGAATCATTTTGGTCATGAAAAACTAATGATTATGATTAACAATGTTATTTGGTTCAAAGATAGATTATTGATGTCAGCTTATTATTTAGAATTTGAGGGATCCAAATCTATAGATGAAGCTAAAAGAAATAACAAAAATTTTATAAATAGTTTATTAGTAACTAACAATATTTAGAATCATGAAAAAGATGTTATTTGTAGTTTTTGCAGGGTTAATAAGTATTGGATGTAGTAGTGAGGTTAAGAAAAAGCAAAATAGATACAATTTTGATGAAGTTTTTAAAGAAGATGGCTTCCTTTTTTTAAAACAAGATTCCACCCTTGTCAGTGGGATTTGCTATAATCACTTTGATAATGGAAAGTTGGAATTTGAAATAACTTTCAAAAATGGCAAGGAAGACGGTTTATTAAGGTTTTGGTTTGATAATGGGGAGCCTCAACTTGAAGGACATAACGTAGATGGAGAAAGGCATGGATTGTTTAAAATGTGGAATAAGAAGGGCCAGTTAACTGAATTAATTTTCGAATATGATAATGAAATAAGTAGAAAATGTTGGGATGAACATGGTAACAAAATATTATGTGAAATTGAGGGAGGGTTTGTGTTATCTGATGAAAGAGATGAGAAATCATATATAGCTGTTCAAATTGGTAGCCAAATATGGATGGCAGAGAATTTGAATACGGATAAATTCTGCAATGGTGACCCCATACCTGAAGTTAAAACAAAAGAAGCTTGGATAATAGCTGGAGAAAATAAACAACCAGCATGGTGTTATTATAAATTTAATTCAAAAAATTCATTATTTGGTAAACTCTACAATTACTATGCAATTTCTGACATTAGAGGGTTAAGTCCAGCTGGCTGGCATATTCCAAGCTCTTTTGAATTTGTTCAATTAATAAATGAAGTTGATGCATCATTTTTAAAGGCCTTTATAAAAGGCAATGGTACGCAAACATTGGCTGGGGGGGCTTTTAAAAGAAAAAAATATTGGGATGGTCCATATTGTAACCAAATTGATTGCGGTTTTAATGCTATAGCAGCAGGTGGGTGTACATATCCACATGGTGATTGGGAGCCAATGGTAGCTAGATTTTGGAGTTTAACTAACTGGAATGATATAGCAAATATATTAGATTTGCCATACGAACAAAAAATAGCCTTTGAAAGAGAGGCTAATTCAGAAGTTATGAATAATAAAGCTTTATATTTTGGGTTTAACAATAGGTCGTGTAGTGTAGATTTTGATGATGATCCAAAGGCTTATGGATACTCTGTTCGTTGCATCAAATACTAACCCCAATCCAAAGGTTCATTAAAAGTATGTGATATCACTACAACCCCCAATTTCTTATATTAGATTAAATTTAGATTATGAGTTTTATTGAAGAATTAAATAGATTAAAAGAAGCAGGAAAAATAAATTATAATTCTTTTATTCGTTTAAAGAATAGATTTGATACTCTATCAAGGAAAAAAAGGGATATTATTGATGAAAATGCACCTGAAATTTTAGCTAATGATAAAGAGATATTTAAACATTTTGAATTAAGTATTGATTTTAATGATAATTCAAAAAAAAGCACAAAAAAAGATGCTGACGAAATAAAAAATAATTTAAATACAGAAATTAGTGACTCTGATGAACTCAATCAGTCGCAAATTAAGGAATTAGGTATATTAAAGAGAGTTAATTTTTATTTAAAAGACTTTTTTGATAAATTTCCAATAATCAGTAATATATTAGGCTGGTCTATTGCTATAATATTTAATATCATATATATATCTGGATTTAGTATTTCTATCAATTATTTTTTTCCAGAAATCGATGGAATTACAGGATACGCAAAAGATTTTGATAGTTTAGACTCTTTAGTAATTGTATCGGCATTTGTTTTTTTTGTATTAAGTGGTTATTTGATAATGGTAAAGCTGAATTTTAGATACAATAAGATTATAAAAGGGATATTAATAGCTGTAAATATAATTTTGTTAACTCTCGGACTATTCTTTGAAGAATATTGGAATTATAGAATTGAAAGGGATAAGGTGTTTGAAGTTGAGAAGGATAGTGAAAGTCAGCTAAATAAAGGGTTAAATGAATTTTTTGACTTGAACCAACCCCCATCTTCCCCGAATTCTTTTATTGGATAAATGAAACAATTACTTACAATAGTATTTATAGGATTGGTGTTTGGTGGATGTAATTCTAATGACGCAGAAGTTGAAGAACTTAAAAAAGAAGTCGAGCAACTTAAATCAAAAAAAAATCAAATAGTTGATAAAACTATAAAATTAGGTTCATCTTATATTTCTTTACCCATGTTAGATGGAATGCATGAATGTTATGATGATTATAATGTCAAACAGACAATTAATTTTATAACAGCAAAAAATAATTGTGAAATTCTTGCTGTCTATTTAAATGATTTTACTTATGCAAGAAAAGAAAATTTAGGCTACAATGAATTTGACGATTATTTTACGGTTTGGATTATGAATAACATTAAAGAATTAGATGCTGGAAAAAAAGAATTTTTAATGTTGGAAAAAGAAAATAGAAAACAATTTTCTGATGATGATTTCATAAATGATTTAAAAGACTATAAAAATTTAAAAGAGGATATTTTTTCAAATTTAAAAATGGGAGAAATATATGTTGTTGATGTATATAAGTTTAATGAAGAGTCAATTACATCTATAATGTTGTCTTCTATTAACAACAGAAAAATTATTATAGTAATAAATATTGCTTTGTTAAATAAAAGAATATTGAATTATGGATATTATTACGAATTTGATGGTTATAAGTCAATTGAAAAAGCAAAAAACAAAAATGACATGTTTACTAAATCTCTTTTTGAATTAAACACTAATTAAACTTAAATGAAATATTTACTTACATACATTTTTATATCAGTTTTGTTTTTGGGATGTAAACAAACTCCAGAAGAAATTATAAGCAATATTATAAAGGAAATGGGTGAAAACCCTATTGATGATAAATGCTATGGTGATTGTGATAATGGCTTAGGTGGTAAATTTAAGAATGGAAGCACATATATAGGAGAATGGAAGGAAGGTACTGCAAATGGTAGAGGAAGTATGTCTTTCCCTAATGGCGATAAATATGAAGGAGAATGGGTGGATGGTAAAATGCAAGGAGAAGCTATAGTTACTTATGGTAATGGAGATAAGTATGAAGGATATTTTTTTGCGAATAGAAAAATGAGATTTGGCCGTCTTCATTTTGCAACTGGAGATAAGTATGAAGGAGAGTTTGTTCTTGATGAGAAGCACGGACATGGGACTTTTACTTTTGCTAATGGGGATAAATATGAAGGAGAGTATAGGCATGATATGTTTGACGGACAAGGGACTTATACTTATGCTAATGGAAGTATCGCTTATAGTGGTTTATGGATAAATGGAAACCCAGCCAACTAACCCCCATCTTCCCTGATTTCTTATATTAGTAATATGAAACAATTACTTACAATAGTATTTATAGGGTTGGTGTTTACTTCTTGTGGACCGAATAAAGAGCAGATTAAAGAAGAGAAGAACTCATCAACCATAAAAATTGGTAATTTAGAAGTGATGACCGAAGATTTAGGTAGTATGACTTGGGATGACGCTGTAAAGGCTTGTGCTGATTTAGGAGATGGATGGCGATTGCCAACAAAAGATGAATTAAATGTCTTATATGAAAACCAGTATGAAATTGGCGGTTTTGCTAATCTCAACTATTGGAGTTCTACGGAGTACGATTTCTACAGTGCGTGGTTTCAGTATTTCTACAATGGTTTCCAGTTCTACTTCCTTAAGACCAACACTTCCTATGTGAGGGCTGTTCGGGCTTTTTAACAATTTATCCATTCATCTATTTAACTACCCCAATCCAAAGGATCATTAAAAGTATGTGATATCACTACAACCCCCAATTTCTTATATTAGTAATATGAAACAGTTATTTACAATAGTATTTATAGGGTTGGTGTTTGTTGGATGTGAATCTAATGACTCTTTAAATAAAGAAGATTATTCACGAGAAATAGAATTAGAAAGGGTGTTAGATAGTGAAATTTTAACAGAACAAATAAGGACGAATAATTTAGGAGTGAAGCTCTTATTTATTCATAAAAATAAACTATTTACTGGAATTGGATACAGAGAATATCATGACGGACAATTAGAATTTGAAAAAAGTTATAAAGATGGCAAATATGATGGATTACGGAAAAGTTGGTATGAAAATGGTCAGTTACAATATGAATGGAATTATAAAAATGGAAAACCAGATGGATTTTGGAAAAGTTGGTATGAAAATGGTCAATTAAGAGGAAAAGAAAATTTTGTAAATGGTTTTAGGATTGGTCCACAAAAATATTGGCATGAAGATGGAAGAATAGAATATGAAACTGATTTAGTTAATGGAAACGGAATTATAAAGAGTTTTTATGAAAATGGCACATTAAAATCTGAAGAAAATTTTGTAAATGGTAAAAATAATGGGTTGAGTAGAGACTGGTATGAAAATGGGCAATTATGGCAAGAACATAATTCTGTAGATGGGTATACTTATGGTTTGGGTAGGAGTTGGTATAAAAACGGGCAATTAGAAAGGGAATCAAAATGGAGCAGTAATGGATTAGGTGGTACATATCCAACTGCATTAAAATGTTGGGATGAAAATGGTAATGAAATAGAATGTCACTAACCCCAATCCAAAGGTTCATTAAAAGTATGTCCGATTTTGTCCACTTTTGGTAGTATAAATGGTATTAGCTTAATTACTAACTCTATCCTTTCTTTAGGCTCTAAAGTTTCTAATAACTCCTCAATGTTTTCTAATTCATTATAAAGAACATTTTTTAATATTATCCTCAACTCTTTAGTTAATTTGTTGGGTGTCCCTTTTTGTCTGCCTCCGTATTTCTTACCCGTTGTATTAGCCATTCTATTTGAAACTATTATAGTTTGTTCTTTGTTGATATATGTGAAATATTTGAATTATTAAAAAAAAGTGATTAGAGTGAGATTGAAAAGAAGATAGTAGACTTAAAAGACTATACTAAATAACATGATAATAGAATAAATTATATAATACGCGTATAATATATTACTTGAAGTTAACATCAAGTTAAGTTAGAGTTAACTTAAAATGGAAGATCATTATCATCTTCAGTTGGACTATTGTTATCTTCTGCTATTTTTATTTCTCCTCTCTTTATCTGTCCATTAATTAAAAGCTCTGCTACATCCCTCGACATACATAAATTAGGATCATCATGTTTCATTGTTTCTTGTATATAATCTTCTTTTGTTTTAAGAGCTTCTTTTTTCTTTTCCAGACCTTTGTTTTTTTGTGCTTTCTTTCCGCCTTTTGACTGCCCCCTTTTTGTTCTAACGAATGTTTCCCAATTCTTATCAGCTATTGGAATTGATATATTATTGCTTTCTCCTTTAATCACATCCCCAAAAGCAATTAATTTCTCTAAATATTTTTCACTAATAATCATACAAGCTTTGTCGTAAGTCATTTCAGTTTCAGATTTACAATAGTTACAATATAGGTCAATGAAATTCCATTTTAAAGCATCATTTCCTTTCCTAACTACCATGCATAAATACAGCTCATCAATATGAAGCTTGAGCCACTTGAAGTTAGATCCGCTTATGATATTATTATTCTCCATTACTATAAATTTTCTACTGTATTAATTATCTCTTCATATTTAAAGTATACCCTATTTCCAATGTAATGAGGATTTAGATATCCTTTCTTTACCCATTTATGTAATGTTACAAGTGATACACTAAAAAGCTTTGCGGTTTCTTTTCTTGATAGGTAGGTCTTTTGATCCGAGCCGGAGTTAAGTTTTGATATCAACGACTCTAAATTCTGTAGCCGATTTGAAATAGTTTTTTCAATCGTATCTACTAATTCATTCTTATTAATTAATATAATTTCATTCATGGTTTTTGTTTTTTTGAACAAATCTATGACGAGAATTTGCCAATGTTATCACGATTTTAGGTATAAGAAAGTCCAAAAAAGTCCAAAAAAGGTTTATGGATAAAATGGGGCGAAAAGGACTAATGTTTGCATAAATGTTTGCGTAATCGTCATTTAAGCCTAAAATAAAAAACCTAACTACTTAATAATTAAATAGTTAGGAATTTATTATTGTACTTCCACCGGGACTCGAACCCAGATCTGTTGCTTAGGAGGCGACTGTTCTATCCTGTTGAACTATGGAAGCATAAGGATTTAAATTTTATTATTTATTTTTTTTATAGCTATCACACTTTA
>Ga0209992_10003864_pt1 | contig 12231 bp, 12 predicted proteins | sample 2SBtaG_2_FD_182564 | JGI IMG/M metagenome (GOLD analysis project Ga0209992, IMG submission 182564) | Deep subsurface microbial communities from Kolumbo volcano to uncover new lineages of life (NeLLi) - 2SBTROV12_ACTIVE470 metaG (SPAdes)... | ecosystem: Environmental > Aquatic > Marine >... | reverse complement strand
TTCACATTAACACCGCCTAAGACCTGCTCACTATTTCCATAAGCAGGAGCCGTATCCAAAAGATTAATATTTTGACAATGAGCATAATTCAAAATATCTTCAACTTCATTAGGTTTGACCTGGCCGCCCATTGAGTTAATGCCGTAATCGATACCAAATTGAACTGTGCCAAGAGCTATTTTAGACATTCTAAAAATAGTTTTTTATAATTTAAATATTTTATTATGCATCTTAAAGGGTGGTTTTTTTGAAATTCTAGATACCAATTGAATTTCATAATAACTTTTAACATTAGAACAATCGCACCTTTAAATTTTATATTTTCATAATAAAAGCAAGTATACAAAGGAGTGCAATAAATACTCAGACCAAACCCCTTAACACAGAGTCTCATATTAAACTTTTTTTAACAACCCGTTTTCTTCAAGAATTTTAGCAATATTTGCACAATCAAATATATCTTCTCCTATTATGTCTGAAATTTCTATTAAATCCTTATCACCATCTGCGTATGCTATTAAATTCATCATTGCTGCAACCTCCTCCCCGCTTTCTTTTGTGCTTATTGTTGGGTATAATCCTCTTTTCCCAAGCTGTGGCTCACAATAGTTGGTGGCTCGATATTTATAATTTACTTCAAGCGCCAATAAACAATTTTTAATAATATTAAAACCACCCTCAAGACCCTTTGGGGAAACAAAGGATAAATCATCTAAGGATGTATGGTACTCTGGATATGTACCATACTTAGAACGCATAATTGAACTTACCGGGAGATCTACAAGGGGGCTACAGTATTGGCGCTCATCACTACCACGCTCTAGAAAATCGTATTGATTATACGTGCTTACATGTTTATTTAAAACATGTAATGCCACTCGATCTGATAGGGTGTCTCCACTTCTGCTTGGCATAAAGGAATAAGCCCTATCATCACCTACACAAGTTACAACAAAACCGGCATCAGTAACTTCTTTCATGTGCTTTAAATGTTTACTTAAATACGTAATCGAGCCAATAGTTTCTGGAATAAATATAATACGGTAGGTATAACGTCTATTAGTAAGATTTTGCAGCCAACGGGCTAGAGCTATAGTTACAACTGGTCCGGAAACTTCATTATTAGCCATAGATGGGTGACATATATATGTGGAAATTAAAATCTCTTTCTTACTCAGTCCTGGCAATATTATTTCACCATAGTTCAACACTCCAGGCCTCAAGTTGCTATCTATCACCACTTGGTATTTACCATCGGCTAGGGATTTTCTTTTGTTTTCAGACAGGCAGAAACCCCAACTTCTCTTGTAGTATGAGGTTACGTACGGAATTGCATTTGGCTGATCTGGTAAAGAATATAAATTTTTATTCAAATCAGCTAAGTCAAGTGATTTATTAACAGGCTCTGAGTAACCAACAACATGCAAATTATTTTTTTGGAAATCAATTACCTTTTCCCCTTGGTCATTAAGAATATAAGCATCACGTATATTCCACTCATCTGGAATCGTCCAATCAAAAACTTTTGTTCCGGATGAAACTTTATGAATATCCAAATCAGGAAATAAATTTTTTAAATATTCAAGAGTATCCCTCACACCCTTGCCAGTTATACTTCGATTAATTGGAAATATATCTTTGGCCCAATCATACATAATTTGGCCAATATCTCTATTTATATCATTTTTCATTTAATAAAAATTAAAAACATGTTGTTTTAGTAATGTTAATTAAATATTAGGATTAATTTCAACATATGATTATTTCAAAAGGTACTCTGAATCTTGCATTAATTTTAATTCTAGCCATGAAAAAAAATGACGCATAGAAACCACTCTAGTGTGCGAATACCCAAACTTATGGCATTGAATTAACCCGTCAGCTATCAAATCCCTTCCCAACTGAAAATATTTTTCCTCTATAGGGAATTTATAATGCGCTGGAGGAGTAAAACCTATATGGTTTTTATATTCTATATCAGTAATGAAACGGACATATTGACCTACCCATTCTCCTGTTTTTTTTGGATCGTAGAAAAGTTTATTGTAACGATAGGGCACCCCCACACGCTCTTCTATCATATGTAAAAAAGTGGTTCGGAAAACAACATCGTCATGGGAGCCACCTAACAAAATTATATAACCTGGCATACTTAAAGACGTCAACCTTTCTATTTTTCTAAACACCGAGTCATCGCCAAAGCAGCTTATATTTTTTTGCTCAAAGAGAAGCTTTTCTTCAACTAATTTCTGTGCCGTATTGTCCATTACCGCTACAGAAAAATTTGGGTGAGTAGTTCTTTTAAATCTAGAATCTTTCCATGCATCTTTAGCGTAACCACCCATGTCGTTACACTCTGTTAAATTCAAATTGTAAACTTGATTATTATTCCAACTGTAACTAAATGTCGGAATGACTAGGGCGCCGCGTGTAAGAGTGTTTGAAAATGAATCTGTTATTGTTTTAACACAATCATCAATCAAACCCAAACCTTTTACTCCTGAATGAAGCCATACCAACGCATCTTCTTCCAGCTTAAGATCATCACGTAGGTGGCAAAACAAATTCTCATATGTTGTTTTAAACATTAATCTCTATCAAGCCATGATTTTTAATAAAAAAGAACTGAACTAGTCCACACTCAAGCGACCCTGATTTCTCCAATTTGGTAACAGGGTAGCCAAGTTTATTTTCCTTGATATTTTTTTTAAAACACTTTAGTGCATTATTATCCGATAGGCAATAACAAAAATGTGCAAATCCTAAAGCTAAGTTTTTAGCCCTACCCTCTTTAACAATGTACTCTCGGTACATTCCTAACTCATCATCGGGCACAAACATCACTCTCGTTCCTTGAGTTTCATCCATGTGGAAATGGCCTTTATATTTTTTTTCTAAAAAGCCAACCTGCTGATCACTGACAATAATTCCTATATGGTGTTTTTTTAATTTATCTAGCATTTTGGCCAATCAATTATTTCATGGTTATCATTCCTATGCCAAACTGCAAGCGATAATCCCTACAAACAAACTCTGTCATATTATATTTCTCTGTCTTCTTAAGCTCGTTCCAAAATTTGTTAATACCTGGCCAATCTGGACAATCAATATCATGAAAAGCAATTACACCGCCCTTATCAAGATATTTAACATAATTTTCGAAATCTTGCTTTACGTAATCATATGTGTGATTTGCATCAATAAAAATAAGGTCAAATGGACCAAGAGATTCAGTTAGTTTCAATGTTCGATTAGCCGTTGAATCGCCCGATATTAGAACTAAATTTTTCCGAACCATATTTGCATTTAAATTAAATCCATCCAAACTAGATGTAAATAGATCAATACCGACAATATTCTCAAAATTAAAAAACTTATGCAAAATTGTGTTATTTGCGCCAGATGCAAATCCCACTTCTAGAAAACGTTTTATTTTTTTTCCTGTATCTTTCTCATGTTTTTTTAGAGCAAAAATAAAATCTGACAACTCCCATGGGCTTTGCATTAAATGCGTCCTATAACCATCCCACAACTGATGACCGCCAATTTCAACATTAGTGGTGTGACGAAGAAATTCTACCACTTCATTTTTATATTCCTCTGTAAACTTAAATCTTTCATATAAATATTTTTTATACATATTAACTTCCTTTTGTTAAATTGTTATTGATAATATTAATTATAGAGTCGTGCAACACACCACCTGAACTCATAATAATCTGTTTTGACAATACATTTGTTACTTTACCGGAAAAATTTGTCACTTCTCCTCCAGATGATCTTACAATAGCCATCCCTGCAGCTATGTCGTATGAATTAGTTCTATTAAAGACTCTTGCATTAACCCTTCCTGTTGCGATAAATGCAGCATCAGTTACAGCACTGCCGGTAATCCTTGTTGTAAATGCTTTTTTCGTTAGCTTTTCATAATTTTCTATTGCATTATAACCCATTTTATAAAATTGATTATCGTAACAAATTAACGCCTTATCTATCGTCCTAATAACTGTCGAACAATCTTGCCATTTTCCATCTATATGTATTTTTGCAGGGAGATTTAAACCTTCGTTTTTAAGCAGTATCCCAAAAGCTGGGATGTATATCACTCCGCCAATTACATTATTTTTAGAGTCTAATACGCCCACTGAAATCCCCCAGTACGGAAGGCCAAAATAATAATTATGAGTCCCATCTAACGGATCAATAATATATTTAATCTGGGAGTCATCTTGAGTTAATTCATCTAGATAATCACATTCCTCTGAATATATTTTTGCATTCGGCGTTTTTTCTTTTATATGCTTCTTTATGATCTTCTCACTTAATAGATCTTCTTCAATAACCAACTCTTTAAGTGCTTTTTCTTCAAGGTAGTCATTTGTAACACCCTTAAATAATCTTCTATTTCTCTCATCAAACAGGGTCATTAATTGCTGTCCAGACATGGATACAGCGTTTACAAGAAAATCTAAATTCATCATTGTTTAGCAATATAACTCAATAGATCATAATAACGATTCACTGAATTTTCATTATCAAAGTATGCCGGTAAATACACTTGATTGTTTATTACTTTGATATTTTCTTTAATAAAAACCGATGAAAATGTAGTGCAATTATGAACTTCTGGACCTACATCAGCCTCATTTATACCGTACATTCCTTTTAACCTTCCTTCATAAAACTCATGCTCAAGTTCAAATATCAATTCATCTCTTGATGGGCAATTTTGAAGTCTAAAACGGAAATCAATAATTGAAACGCCTGCATAAGGAACGATAGTATAGTTGACATTAAAGTTGCTCTCACTAACAAAACCTAGTAAATTTGGACCAGATTTTTCTAATGTGCAAAATTTTCTATTAAGGGTGTAATTATCAGCTAAACAATACTCCTGAATATTGTGAATAACATTTACATCGGAATCTTTAACCCCCCATTTTTCATTAAAATATTCTGCCAGTGGAACGTATGCATTTACCGTACAAGAGCCGTACGATATAATCTTATGGTTAAGTGAATAGTCCTTATGATTAAAGCCATATACAAGGGTATCATCAGCATCCCAACAAGTTGCCGATATAGCTACTAATTTAGTATTGCCTGTGTAAAAATCAAGGCAATCATCTCTCACTCTATTCCTTCCTGAGCATTCTAAAAAAATATCAGGCCTTCCCAGCCACGGTATACTTTCCTTGCCATTTGTGGTGTATTCTATTTCATGCACTGCTCCACACGGGGCAAGAAATCTTATAACAGATCCAATTTTTTTGATTTGATGCTTATTAAAAACTACTTGCCTATCATTTTTAATTATTTCCAGTGCTTGGTCTATTGTAAGCACATCGTCATTAATATACTTAATTTCAAGAGGCGAATTATTACTACGATCCATCCAATATTTTAACAGGTGAAGACCAAACCTTCCAAAACCATTAATCCCTGCTATTTTTCTCATTTTTTACTCCTTGTCTTTTTTTGAATTTTATTGCGTTCAAAATTTCAACTACTTTTCTGCGTATTATCTTATTTGAATGTGTCTTTGGAAGAGATTTTAGAAAAAATATTTTCTTGGGCACTTTATAATTTGATAACCTTTTCTTGCATATATCTTTAATTTCTTGTGAAATTACTCTCTTATCCTTTTCTAAAGAACAATCTTGGATAATAACAGCGGCAGCAACCTCCTCGCCATGTAGATCGCTATCCATTCCTACTACTGCACACTCAAGAACCTCAGGATGCTCATATATAATATCTTCAATCTCCATCGGTATTATATTAATTCCACCCAGTATAATTAAATCTTTTTTTCGATCGACAAAATAAAATTTACCATCTTTTTCCATGCCTAAATCACCAGTATGGAACCATCCATTTTTAACTACCTCATTGTAAAGTTTTTTATTTTTATAATAACCAATAAAAATATTTTCCCCTTTAAGGAGGATTTCTCCATCGTCTGCAATCTTGCATTTATTTACATCAAGAGGGTTGCCAATAGTTCCCTGACTCCACCCTTGTATTCTAGGATCATCAACATGAGACGGTCCTGTTTCTGACAATCCGTATAAATTTGCAATAGAAACTCCATATTTATCCATAAATTCAGATTGAGCACTTAATGGCAAACTTGATGAGCCGCACCCTATAAAACTTATATTTGACAGATCCATATTAGAAACATCTATGTTTAGCTTATTTAGCATTAATAAGACTGTAGGTACGATTTCAGTATAAGTAATCTTATATTCAGATAATATTTTAAAAAATCTCCCTCTAATACCCTCAAAACCTTGAGATATATAAAGATCACAACCAACCATAAGTGCGGGCAAAATATTATAATTAATTGATGCTGTATGCCCATAAGGTAGAAACGCCAACTGCCTATCTTTTTCTGAAAAACAAAAGCCACGTATGACTGACGATATTAGGCTAACCATATTTTTATGTGAATATAAAACACCTTTTGGACTTCCTGTAGTGCCTGATGAATAATAAAGAGCAGCAGGCGTATCTTCATCAACCATCTCTTTTACAAATTCTTGATGATTGCCTATACCATCCTTTGGATCAATAATTACATATCGGTCATTAAAGTTACATTTAATATCTTCACGGTTTGTAATCAATACTTCTGGACCTGTATACAAAAGTATTTTATCTAACTCTTGCACTTGTGTAAAAAATGGGAGCGGATTAAAAATCCAACCACTCAACATTGACGCTATAAAATATTCAATATACTCAATTGAGTTCGGCAATACAACGGTTACCACACTACCTTTCTTTAACGCCAAACCGGACGCTCGTTCACAAGCACCTTTATAAACCTCACTAAAACTTTTTACCTTTCCTGTTTCAATTTCGCAGATAGATTTATTTTTATACAAATTTTTTTCGAAAAAATCAGCAATAGTAACCATAATTTTCTATGCAATAACTTTTCTTAGAATTTCTTCTATACTGCCAAAATCATCAATATTATCTTCACTAATCTCAATTCCATACTCATCCTCTATTGCAGAAACAATTGAAATATATGCCATAGAGTCCCACTCAGGTGTATTTTCCTGAGACGCATCTTCAGAAATATCGGAAAGCGCTAAAATTTCTGCAACAATACTTCTGACTTCTATGCTAATTGATTTATTATTCACATTCAATCCTTTTAAGTGATTAGGTTATTATATTGACTTTAACGCCTTCTCTAAAATTGAAACAATATTATTTTGTTGCTCAATAGTCATTGAGAAATACAATGGCAAGCTAATTGCTTGCTCATAAAATGATTCAGACTTTGGAAAATCACCATAATTAAAACCCATTGATAAATAAAATGACTGTAAATGTATTGGAATATAATGCACATTTACACCGACGCCCTCCTTCCTAAGTTTGTTAAAAATTGCAGTTCTGTTTTTAACTTGAATAGGATATAGGTGCATTGCTGAAAGGTTGTTTTCAATTTTACTAGGTTTAACCAAGTCCAAACCATCAAGCAGATTTTCATACCTCTCTCCAAGGATATTTCGTCTAGCAACAAAGTCATCAAGTCTTTGCATTTGACTAACCCCTAGTGCAGCCTGCAACTCTGTCATGCGGTAATTAAAACCTAAAATTATTTGCTGATAATACCAGTCGCCTTCTAACCCTCCATCTATTAATTCTGGATCTCGAGTTATGCCATGACTTCTTAATAGTTGCATTTTTTCAGCTAACCCTTGTGAATTTGTTGTTGCTAAGCCACCTTCTGCTGTTGTGATAATTTTAACCGGGTGAAAACTAAATACAGTGATATCAGAATATTGACAACTGCCAATCGGTTTATCTAAATATTTACCACCAATCGCATGAGAAGCATCTTCAATAATCTTAAATCCATACTCTTGACCAAGTGAATAAATTTTTTTCATATCACAAGACTGTCCGGCGAAATGTACAGGAATTACAATTTTTGGTAGTTTGTTATTTTTCTTGGCTTGAATTAATTTTTTTTCTAACTCTTCTGTGGATAAATTATAAGTCTCTGGGTCAATATCAATAAAATCAACTTTAGCGCCACAATACAGGCCACAATTTGCAGAGGCTACGAATGAGTTTGGACTAGTCCAAAGCCAATCACCCTTTCCAAGCTCCAATGCCAAGCAAGCAGTATGTAACGCCGATGTAGCGCTATTAACCGCCACTCCATATTTTGCTCCACAATATTCTATCACTGTTTTTTCAAATAGAGGGACTTGTGGGCCTTGGGTCAGAAAATCTGACCGCAGGACACCGATAACTGAATCAATGTCAGCCTGATTAATATCTTGTTTTCCGTATGGGATCACTAATTATATAATTCCAATCTTATGCTTATTTGATTCAATCCACTCTTTTAGCGTATTGATTGTCATCCACTCTTTGTTATTATCAGAAGAGTATATAAAATCTGAATCTACTTTGACGCCGTTTCCGATTCTTTCTGGATCGTTAGACCATTCGTTAATAGAGGGCAATATTTTATAATGACCTGAATATTCATAAGTATAAATCGCATCCTCAGGACCAACCATTTGCTCATGTAACTTTTCACCTGGACGTATGCCAACTTCTTTTTGTTCCGCTTTGTCGTTAACAGCCAATGCCACATCTGTCACCTTCATAGATGGAATTTTTTTGACGTAAATTTCACCACCTTTCATATCATTAAAGGCATGCCATATCAACCCAACACCCTCTTCTAATGAAATCATAAACCTAGTCATGCGTTTATCTGTAATTGGCAGTACACCTTTTTTCGAAATTGATAAAAAAAATGGAATAACCGATCCACGAGATCCCATAACATTGCCATACCTTACAACCGAAAATTTTGTATCACGATCTCCAGTGTAGGAATTTCCTGATATAAATAATCTGTCTGAAGTTAGCTTGGTTGCACCATATAAATTAGATGGGGCGCTTGCCTTATCAGTAGAAAGTGCAACTATACGTTTAACACCTTTGTCGATACAGGCATCAATCAAATTCATTGCACCAATTATATTTGTCTTAACACATTCAAATGAATCGTATTCAGCGGTTGGTACAATTTTAGTTGCTGCAGCATGCACAACATAATCAATCCCATCTAAAGCCCTGCTCAGCCTATCTTTATCACGCACATCGCCAATTAGAAATCTAACTCTCGAGTCATTTTTGAAAAGTTTGGCCATTTCCCATTGTTTCATTTCATCTCTTGAAAAAACAACTATTTTTTTTGGGTTATATCTCTTTAATGTCATTGGTATAAATGCATGCCCAAAAGAACCGGTTCCACCTGTAATTAAAATTGATGAATTTTTTAACATGTAACTCCTTTACTTCTTATCATTTGATTTTAAAATTTCTTTATAACTTAAAATATTGATTGTGTTATTTTTGCCTAATTTTACTATTTTATCGCAACCTTTTAAGGTTGTTAATCGATGCGCAATAATAAGTATGGTTAATTCTTTATCCAGCCCCTTAATTGCATCCATTACCGCCTGTTCAGTTTCATTGTCTAATGCGCTCGTTGCTTCGTCAAATATTAATACATTAGCTTGTTTATAGAGTGCCCTTGCAATGCCTATTCGTTGACGCTGCCCACCAGAGAGGCGTATACCCCGTTCACCCACAAATGTTTGATAGCCATCTTTCCACTCTTCTATCAACTCTGCAATTTGTGCCTGCTGTGCAGCTTTTTTTACTCGCTGATGATCGATTAACTCTTTTGCAATGCCAAAAGCAATATTCTCTTCAATGGTGCTATCTGATAGATAGATATTTTGTGGCACATGGGCGATATGCGCTTGCCATGCTCTACGGTTTTGATTGTTGATTGTCTGATTATCGATCATCAACCCACCCTCAGTTGCTGGAAGTAGCCCCATGATAATATCTAGCAGGGTACTTTTACCACTTCCAGTTACCCCCATAAAGCCAATACGACTGCCTTTTTTTAGAGAGAGGTTAATATTTTTCAATACCCAAGGTGCATCCTCACTATAACGAAAATTAAGATTATTCAGTTTAATCTCTTTTGCAAAAGAAATAGGGTCGGATAATGACTGATCTGCATATTCTGGTAGTGGCTGATCTAATAAATTTAGTACATCTTCAAATGATGATTTTGAGCCTTTGATTGTACTATATGAAGCATAAGCTTGCTGCAATGCTGGCAGCAATCTTTGAGCGCCAAGCGCTAATGCGCCTAACACGGGGATTGCTGTCACCATGCCACCTTCTTGCTGTGTCATCAAATAAGCAAGTCCAGCAATCAGTGTCATTCCAATTGCTTCCATGGCATATCTAGGGCTTCCGCCAATAAATGCATTATTTCCAGAGGCGCGACGTAGTGGTAGGTCTGCATTACGGTAAAGTTTGCAGTAGAACTGTTGCGTTCCATCGATAAGCACATCACGGATTCCACCTAACCCCTCTTGAAGTGATTTAATCATCTGGGTGGATTGATCTGCAATCGTTTTACTGTTGCCTTTGAGATGCGTTTTGGTGTAACGAATAACTATCCAGTAGAGCAGACCAAAACCGATAGATGCTGTTAGCGCTATCGTCGGGTTAATTGCAAAGAGTGCGCCCATGATACCTGCCAGCAGAATGATCGAGCTAATAAGGTTTAGAGTGGGTGAGATCACCCCTCCGATTACCGTGCTTGTCTTGGTAATAATGCCGTTAATGACTTCGCTACTATTGCGTGATACATGAACTTCGTATTCTTGGTATAGGGTACGACGATAGATATTGATACTGAGATCTGCACCTGTTGCGTATGAGAGTCTGGTCATGGCGTATAGTAGTGTTAGGCGAATGGCACCAGCTAGGAGTGCTGCCGTTATAAACAGAATAGTTAGTGGTAATATTAATTGTTTAGGCTCGGTTAGCGCTAGAATTTGGATAACAGGCTGCATCAGTGAGTGTTGGTAGACTTGCTCTGGGGCGGTTAATATTCCTAAAAATGGCAGTACTGCGCCTATGCTAATGATTTCTGCTAGTGATGCGATAATCATCAGGATTAACAGTAGTGAGAACTGTTTTTGACGACGTTTGGTGAGATGGTGCCAGAGGGTGGCTAATGGTGATTTTTTAATGATATGTTTTTTGAATCTAGGTTTAAAAATGTTTAAGCTTTATACGGCTACCGCACTATTGTACATTCTATACACAATAGTAAATACTATATTCCTCAAGTTAACTGCATAAAAATTACGAACTTTTTATGGCGTAATAACGCAGAAAATAAACGGTTAATTTTAAACTTTATTTTCTACGTAAACAAGGTTTTTTTTAACTTTTATGGGAGTGCGTCTCGAGATAGATATACTTTTTCTGAATCGCCATTTATTTGATTGATTGGTAATTGGATATTATTTAACCACTGCCCAACAGCGTTGCATTTCGAGCTGCCACTTATGATTTTAAATATTTTGTTTGATCGGTTTAACCGAGCGTAGGAGAGGCTGATACGCTGTTTTGGTTTTTTGGGTGAGTTGTTTACAATAATTACATCACTGCTAGCATTGTATTGATGACCCAGAAATAGTGATGCTGTATGACCATCTTCACCCATACTAAGTAATGTTAGATCAAAAATTTCCACCTCTCTGAGTGTGGTTTCGTAATGACTAACAGCCTGTTTTGCCGATAATTCTGCTCGGATAAAATGGATGTTTTTCTTGGGTATTGGGCTATTATTTAGCCAAATAGTATTTATGTTATGGTCATTCCTCTCTTTGTCTTTTAAGGGGAGGCAGCGTTCATCACCGATATAAATATGCCACTTCCCCCAATCAGATTTGGAATTACTTAGAATTTCATAAGTCTGTAGGATGCTATTACCGCCGGCTAGAACTATTTTAAAACTATTTTTAGACTTAATTGAAGATTCTGCATCTGACAAAATATCATTTGCCAGTTTTTGTGACAATTCATTAATATTTTTAAAAATATTCCAATTATTATTTAACATATGATTTATATAAATTACTGAAAATATTTCTTGTGGTTACTTATCAACTATATTTATTTGATAACAAAAACAAAATACAGGAGCTCTTCGTCATAAACCGTATGCTTTCTATAAACAGCAATTACAATTTAACTTATGTTTATCCATTTTACCAATGCCTGGATTAAAGGTATTAGTTGGATCCAACTTTAAATAAAATTCTTGTAAATTATGATCAGCTTTATACAAATGACCTA
>Ga0209992_10003863_pt1 | contig 12232 bp, 11 predicted proteins | sample 2SBtaG_2_FD_182564 | JGI IMG/M metagenome (GOLD analysis project Ga0209992, IMG submission 182564) | Deep subsurface microbial communities from Kolumbo volcano to uncover new lineages of life (NeLLi) - 2SBTROV12_ACTIVE470 metaG (SPAdes)... | ecosystem: Environmental > Aquatic > Marine >... | reverse complement strand
CCTCCAGGCCGCCATGTCCGCCGAGCTGTGGGCCAAGGTCTCGGGCGAGTCGCTGATCCACTTCATGGTCGCCCGCGCCAGCGACGAGGGCGGCCGCTACAAGGGGGCTGCACTGCCGGTCGCCGGTCGCATGTACCACGCGGCCAAGAAGGGCCGCCCAGAGTGGTACTCGGTCCCCCAGGCCCTCTACGACAAGCGGGTCAGCGACTACATGATGTACTCCCCCGCCGAGTACTTCGCCGAGGCCTACGCCACTTTCTACGCCGACGCGGACCAGCCTGGGGGCCAGGTCGGCGGTCTGCTGAAGGCCCGGGATCCGGCCCTGGAGAAGCAGTTCCAGGACAAGGTCCACGGTCGCCATGACCTGGGCAAGGAGACCGGCCAGACCCAGTCATGAGCACCCTGCTGCCGACCCAGCTGGACTGCTCGGCCTGCGGTGTCCGGGTCCACCTGCGCGTCGTGGTCGTGGGCAACATGGCCCGACACCCAACCCTGCGCACGGAAGCTGCGGCTGGGCGGCTCAACGCCGTCGACTGCCCGGCCTGCGGGCACACGAACCGGGTCGCGCGAACGTCTGTGTTGGTGGACCTGGCGCGCCGGGAGTGGCTGCACATGTGGCCCCGCTGGGCCGAGGTCCACTGGCAGGATCTGGCGGGCGCGGTGGCCGCTCGCTTCGAGCGGGTGGTCTACGGCATCGGCGGCCTGCCGGATCCGGGGCCGCGGGAGGCCTGGACGGTGCGTTCACTCTTCGGGGCCGCCCAGCTCGCCGAGTGCCTGCGTGTCCTGGACGCGGGACTGGACCCGGTGGCTGTGGAGCGGGCCAAGCTGGTCCTGCTCCAGGGTCGACCCCAGTGGGCCCACGCCCGGCTCCTGCTGATCGGAGTCGCCGACGACGTGCTGGCTTGGCAGGTCCGGACCGCGTCCGGCGAGGACCTGGTGATCTCCACGGCGAGCCGCCTATTGGATGCCGACTGGCCCTCCGGCTTCCTGCCAGGCCCGCTGGGCGCTGACGCCTACGTGAACCACCGGCGCTTCTTCCTGACCCCCGTGGCGGCGGACCCGCTGGCGTTCGACCTGACGGGCACCCGAGCCACCCCGACCTCCCGCGATCACTTTCGATAGTCCTCTCAGGGCAAGGCCTCTTCGATGTCGTCGTTGTCGATCCTGTCGTCCCGGATCAAGACCTCGGGCCCGGGCCCGAACAGGGTCAGGCTGGGCACGAAGTTGTCCTCTTCGAAGCGCACCCCCTCCATGTCCGGGTCGGCCAGCAGGGGGTAGGACACGCCCAGGCTGTCCGCGACGGACGCCACGTCGCCCTGGGTCGCCGGGTCGCCGTTGCCGTCCTCGAAGACCAGACCCAGGACCTGCAGGCCCTGGTCGCCGTAGGTGGTCTGGAGCACCTCGGAGTCGGCTGCGGTGCTGGAGAAGCCCCCCTCCCACAGCGGCGCCCACCACAGCAGCACGGCCTGGTCGCAGTAGTCGTACAGGCTGACGTCGTTGCCGTCCTGGTCGACCAGGGTGAAGTCCTCGGGCACGCTGCCGACGTCGTCGCCCGTCGCGATGATCTCGCCGCAGTCCGGCCCGACCTCCTGGCTGCCACCCTGGCAGGCGGGCTCGTCCGGGTAGAGCTGGGCGAGTCCAAACATCCCGTCGCTGCAGGCTGCTCGGCACAGGGTCTGTTCCTCGTCGGACTCCTCCCAGCACAGCCCCTCTTCGCCATAGGTGGCCTCGAGGGTCGCGGTGGGGGTGCCCGTCGCCTCGGCGCACGCGATGTAGGTCGGGCACTCGCCCAGATCGGTCTCGCCGCTGCAGGCGAGGGCCATCGACAGCAGGATCATCGGGGTCCTCCAGGACTACTCGAGCAGCTCGGGGCAGAGTGTCGCATTGGCGAACACCTCGCACCCGTCGAGCTTCTGGCTGCGGTAGCTGGAGTCGTCCTCGTCGGAGAACGCCACCCGCCACACGATGGTGTCGTCGACCGGGTCCACCTCGACCAGCGCACCCAGGTGTCCGCGGGTGCCGCCCCAACACTCTGCGTGGGACATGTTGATCAGCTTGTGGCCATTGTCCAGCGTGTCGGCGTCGCCCCAGATCGGCTCGTACCAGTCGTCCTCCTGGAACGACCAGACCAGGGTGGCGGTGCCGGCTGCCGTGTCCAGCGCCAGCTCCAGGGCCCGGCTCCGCGCCAGCTCCTGGCCGTTGTCGTAGACCATCAGGTGCCCGTTGGGGTCGACGTCGATGGCGTGCATGCCCGAGAACCAGGCGCTGTCGGGCAGCGCATTGCCGTCGGGGTCCACCAGGGCAAAGTCCCCGCCGGGGCCCAGGGTCCACACGATGCGGCGGGTCGCCCGGTCGATCCGCACGATCTCGTTGGTCGTCAGGAAGCTGACCCACACCGACTCGCCCTCGGCGTCGTCGACCACCGCCATGCTGTTGGCGTGCCAGGGGTCCCGCCCGCCGAGCGCCAGGTCCCCGGTGAGCACGGCCTCCATCGACGTCCACTCCCACAGGACCTCCAGGGTCTCGGGATCGTGCTCCACCAGCCCGAAGCCCTCCCAGGACTGGGGTCCCTGCTCTTCGTCGGTGTTGATGATGCCCAGGATGGTGCCCGCGTCGCCCACCTCGATGTCGTGGTGGTACACGTGCGGGCCGGCGTCGGGGTAGGCCGCGGTGTACAGGATCTCCCCGGACAGGTCCACGAGCTGTGGGTCGCCCTCGTCCCGGTCCCCGCCGCCCCACGCGATCACGCCGTCCCCCAGGTACTGGGACTCGATGTCGATGGTCGAGCCCTGGTCCAGGCCCTCGGGGGTGAAGTACCAGCGCACCCGGCCCTCGTGGTCCACGATCAGCAGGCGGTTCTGGTCGTCCCCGGAGCAGGGACGGCCGTGGTTGACGAGCGCATAGGCACCCCACGCCGTCGCGGTCGCGGGCACGACCAGGTCCAGCCGGGGCACACCTTCGGGCAGCGCCGCGGTGGCCAGCTCGAAGGGGGCCGACGGTTCGGCCGTGCAGTCCGGGGTGGCGGTGCAGGAATAGCTCGCGTCTGCCAACAGACCCTGGACCAGGAAGCGGTGGGCAGGCGCGGCTTCTGCCGAGCGCATCCGGTGCTGCTCACCGGGCTCGTCGAGGGCCTGGGGCAGGGAGACCCGGAGCGCCAGGTCCACGGCCAGATCCGAGCTGGTCGGGGTGGACTGGTGAAGCTCGATGGCGAACAGGTTGTCGCCGGCCAGGAGCAGAGCCGGGTCCAGGTCCACCACCTGGGGATCGCTCTCGCTGCCCCCCGTGATCGACGTCAGGGCCAGGGTCTCCGCGTCCAGCTCACCTGCGGGCAGGTTGTCGCGCAGGACCTCCTGGCCGTTCAGCCAGACCACCACGCCGTCATCCCGCAGGACGCTCAGCTCGGCGGTGAGCACGTCACCCGGGTCGACCAGGGTCACGGTGGCCCGGAACCAGCTGGTGATGTGCTTGTCGTCCTCGTCGTCGCCCCAGCTGAGCGCCGTCTCCTCGTCCTCGCCGTAGCCCAGTGGCCCAGGGCCCTCGGCCCACCCGCTGTCGTCGTAGGACGCCTCCGTCCAGCCCTCGCCCGGCCCGATCCCGTCGTCCAGGTACTTCCAGGTGCTGCCCCAGGGTATCCAGGTGGCCCACTCAGGGGGCGCCCCGGTCTGCTCACAGTGCAGGGTGACGCCGTCGATGCCGTCCAACAGGACCTCGACGAGGCTCTGGGTCACCAGGTCGGGGTTGTTCTCGGCGGTGACCGACCACAGGCTCGCGGGCTCACAGGCTGCCGTGTCCGCCGTGTCCGCCGTGTCCGCAGAGTCGAGGACCGTCGTGGCCGTCGTGCCTTCTTCGATGACCGTGCACACGCCGTCCAGCTCGGTCGTGCCAGGACCACAGGTCAAGGGCTGGCATGCGCTGGCGAGGAGGAGGAGGACCGTCATGGGGCTCCGGGGCGGGCGGGGACCATAGGCCGATCCGGAGCGGACTGACCACCCCAGGCCTCAGAAGTAGGCCTTCCACTCCGCGAACAGCACCGCCGGGAACAGCCCGAATTCACTGTTGACCCCGACCACGTCCTCGACGTCCTGGCCGGCGAAGACCGCGTCGAGCAGCGCTTCTTCGGTCAGCTCGTCCGGCCTCTGGCCGACCCCCGCGTACCCGCTGAGTACCAGGTCCGCGTTGCTCGAGACCGACCACGCCAGCCCGGGTCCCAGCAGGGCCGACTGGTCTTCCAGGTTGGCGATGGCAAAGAGCGACGCGGACAGGGTCGGGCTGGCCTGGAAGCCCGCGCTCAGACCGGCGTACCACCGCCCCACGGCCCACAGCTCGCCGCGCTCGTAGCGGGGCTCCTGGTACCTGCCCAGGTACTCGCTGGGATCGCTCGCGCCGTTGGACTGGAAGTACACCGCGCCGCTCAGCGTGAGCCGCTCTGTCGGAATCCACATCCCGCCGGCGGTCGCCCGCACGAACGGGTCCTCGTCCAGGGCCTGGGCGGGAACGGTGACGGTGGCTTCGGCGGTCACGCCGACAGGACCGACGGATCCGGCCACGGCGACCCCGCTCACCAGGTCCCGCCGGACCAGCCCCGCGAAGAGGCCCAGGTCCCAGACCCCCACCGTGGTCTGGCCATAGCCGGCGAACACCATGCCTTCCGCGTCCCAGCTCCCCGCATAGGCGGCCACGAGCGTCACCTGGTTCGCCATGCCCCAGTACGCGTCAGCCCGCACCGAGTCGACCCCTGGCTTGTACTCGCTGTCCACCGTCGCCGGCGTGAAGGGGTTCACCAGGTCCATCGGCGTGAACATCAGGCCCTTGCCAAAGGACACCGCTTGGCGCCCCACCCGCACGTCCAGGTGCGGCACACTAAGGCCCAGCCAGAGCCGATCGGTGCGGGTTCGCGCGGTCATGGCCCCCGCTTCGTCGGCGTCTGGGGTCAGCTCGAAGGTCAGGGCCACGGCCTCTTCTGACGTGAGCTCGACCCCGGCCGAGCCCAGCCCGGTGCTCCCCGCCCCGGTCCCCGGTGCCCAGGCGGTCAGGGTCTGGTGGGCCTGGAATCGCAAGAGCTCTCCGCCCCGGACGTCGAGCTTGAGCCGTCCGTCCACGATGCCCTGGGCGCTCGCCGTGTCGGGCATGAGCACGTGGTCGTAGGGCACCGTCACCACGAAGAAGGACTTGGTGTCGCCGTGCAGCTGCAGCTGGGCCCCCGCAGCCGCCACGAACAGCCAGCTGATCATTCCCTGCGCTCGTCCGAGTCGATGCGCCCGTCGACCAGCCGGACCACACGCCGGGCCGCGTCCATGACCTTGGGGTCGTGGGTGGCGAAGACGAAGGTGATGCCCTGCTCTTCGTTCAGGCGCTTCATCAACGCCACCAGCTCGGTGCCCGTCTTGGAGTCCAGGTTCGCGGTCGGCTCGTCGGCGAGCACCAGCGCGGGCTTGCCGGCGATGGCCCGGGCCACGGCGACGCGCTGCTGCTGGCCTCCGGACAGCTCGTTGGGTCGCCTGTCCTCCATGCCGCCCAGGCCGACCTGGGCCAAGGTGTGCATGACCTGTTGCCTGCGCTGGGCCTCGGCCGCACCCTGCAGCATCAGCACGAATTCGGCGTTCTCGTAGGCGCTCAGCACCGGCACCAGGTTGTAGGCCTGGAAGACAAAGCCAATGCGCTTCAAGCGGATGTCCGACCGCTCGGCCTTGGACATCGTGCCCAGGTCGTGGCCGTCGACCACCACGGTGCCGGCGGTGGGGGTGTCGAGCCCGCCGATGCAGTTGAGCAGTGTGGTCTTGCCGGAACCCGAAGGGCCCATGAGCACCGTGAATTCGCCGGGCTCGATGGTCAGGCTCACGCCGTCCAGGGCCTTCACCTGGACAGCGCCGCTGTCATAGGTGCGCTCCAGGCTGCTCACAGAGACGATGGACATGGGCTTCCTCAGACGTGGGTCATGGCTTCGACCGGCTCGAGCCGGGCAGCCTTGGCAGCGGGGTAGAGGGTGGCGAGCACGGTCATGACGACCCCGCCGACGGCGAACAGCGTCATCGCGAACCAGTCGTACTTGGCGTAGAGCACCGCCGAGATGGCGACGCCGGACATCTCGTAGGACTCGCCCATGGCCTCGGTCAGGTCCCAACCGTGGGCATACATCGGCCAGGTGAAGGCTGCGCCCAGGGCCACCCCCAGCAGCACCGACAGCACACCCAGGACCGATCCTTCGACCATCACCAGCGTCGCCAGCCGCCGAGGGCTCATGCCCACGGCCAGCAGCACGCCAAACTCCTTGATCCGCTCCATCACGGCCATCAGCACCGTGTTGGCCACCCCCACCGCCACGATCAGGCCGACGATCAACATGAAGAAGATGTTGTACTGCTGGTCCATCTGGATGAGCTGGTAGATCTCGGGGATCGCCTCCATCCAGTTCATGACCGCCACGTCGTCGCCCGGGAAGAGGCCCTGGGCACGCACTGCGGCGGCTTCGGACTCCTTGGGGTTGGGCAGGTGGACCGAGATCTGGTGCGCGGTGTCGGGCTGCTCGAGCAGGTCCTGGGCGGCGGGCAGGGTCGCGATGGCGAAGAAGCCGTCGAGCTCCTTGGACCCGGTCTTCAGGGTGCCGCGCACCCGGAACAGCCGACTGGTGACTTCGTCTTTGCCCTGGGTCATGAACACGACCTTGTCGCCCACGTCGACCTGGAGCGTGTCGGCCACCCCGATCCCGACCAGGATGCCGCGGCTGTCGTCGTCGGCCAGCCAGGCGCCGTCGGTGACCTTGGCCGCCCAGTCTGCGACCTTGGCCTCGTCGGTGGGCTGGACCGCGTTGAGGCCGATGCCCACCGAGTTGTTGGGGCTGGTGAGCAGACCTGAAAGAAAGGACCTGCTGACCACGGTGGCGTGGGGGAACTCCGCTCTGAGCGTGTCGGCCACGGCGGCGGCCGCATGCACCAGCTGGTCCCGCTCGCGCTGCTCTTGCCAGTCCGGGTGCTGAACCACCACGTGCCCGGCCATCTGGCTCACGCCGACCTTGACCATCTCGTCGTAGCTGCCCGCGTTCAGGTTCCGACCCCAGATCATCAGGGCCAGGCCCAGCGAGATCGCCGCCATGGTGATCAGGCTGCGGCGGCGATTGCGCCAGACGTTGCGAGCGGCGAGTCGCAAGATGCCACGCATCAGACCGTCCTCATGGCGTCGACCGGGTCCATGCGGGTGGCGCGAAACGCCGGCCACACCGTCGCACCGATGCAGATGACGAACACGAAGACCAGCGTGAACACCGTGGTGGGCGGGTCATAGGCGCCCTTGATGATCGGGTCCAGGGTCAGGCCCATGTACTCCAGGCCTTCGCCGTTCACCGACATGTCCATGCCCGTGTTGACCATCCAGTACTGCACGCCCATGCCCAGGGTGCCGCCGATGGCCGTCGCGATCGCGCCCAGCAGGGCGCTCTCGGCGATCACCATGCGTCGGATGCGCCGGGGCTGCAGGCCCAGTGCCTGGAGCAGGCCCAGCTCGCGAGTGCGCTCGAACACCGCCATGAGCATCGTGTTCAAGATGCCCAGCCCGGCGACCCCGTAGAACACGAACAGCATGATGGCCAGGCTCATGGTCTGGAACCCCGCCATCTGCGCGGTCTGCGGGTCCGTCTCGGACCAGGTGCGCACCAGCAGATCGTCTGGCACGGCCCCCTCGACCGCCACGGAGAGCGCCGGCGCCAGGTCCATGTCGCTTCCCAGCACCAGGACCTCGTGCAGCTGGTCCGGGAGCGCGAGCAGCTCCTGGAGTCCGGCCAGGTCGACCCAGACCCCGCCCCGGTCCATCATGCCGTCGCCGGTCTTGGCGATGCCGACCACGCCGTAGAGCTCGTTGGCCATGGACCCGTCGGCGGCCTGGAGGATGACCACCACCTCGCCCCCCAGGTCGACCTTGAGCTCCTCGGCCAGCTTGATGCCGATGACGGCCTCGTTCAGCGCCCCGGCGGTGAACAGGCGGCCCTGCCGGACCCGGGCGGAGAGGTTCGTGACCGCGTCCTCGCGGGCCACGTCGACCCCCACCAGCTTTCCGCCGGTGCTGGTCTCGGCCGAGCCCACCAGCCCAAAGCCCGTGAGGCGACCGGTGGCCGAGACCGACTCCGGCAGCGCCTCGACAGCCGCCAGGAGCGCGGCGCCGTCGGGCAGCGTGTCGTGCATGAGCGAGCGCCCGGGGTAGTCCGGGTGGTGGATCTGCACGTGCCCGAGCTTCTGGTCGATGAGCACGTCGTAGATCTGCCCGTACATGCCCTCCATGTACGACACCATCCACATGACCATCACCACGGCCACGGCCATGCCGAAGCCCGTCAGGCCGGAGCGCACGGGGTTGCGCCACAGGTTGCGCCACGCGATCGCCAGGGTGAAGCGCATGGGCCTACTTCCTCAGGGCCTGGAGCGAGAACGTGCTCGCCGGGATGTCCACGTCGAACCGCAGCTCGCTGTAGGTGATCTCCGTGAACTCTCCGCTCTTGTCCGCGGGCTCGACCCGGAAGCGCATCGGGATCTTCTGGCCCGAGACTTCCTGGACGTCGTGAAAGGACATGGTCCGCACCAGGGACAGGTCCTCGTCGTGGTAGCTGATCGACAGCGGGATCAGATCCGGCCGGACCTTGACCACGATCTGGCCCCAGACCACCGCGGCGTCGGGCTTGGGCACCAGCACCACCGTGTAGTGATCGGCCCCGTCGACCCCTGGCTCGCTGGTGAGCTCGGCGTCGAATTCATCGGCCAGCCGGTTCTGCTTGACCAGGTCGTCGTTGGTGATGTGGGAGCCCATCCAGCCCCCGGACATCATCGACGCCGGCAGCTTCATGGTGCGGTCCACCTTGGGCAGGTAGTTCCAGATGTTGTCGTCGACCTTGAGCGTGCACATGCCCGCTTCCTTGGGCGGCTCCAGGATGCGGATGAGCGACTTCTCGGTGCCTTCGGTCCACATCTGCATCTTGACCGTGCGCTCGTACCGCGCCGTCTTGATGTGCATCGACATGATCCCCGTGCTGCTCTCCCCCCGCTGCACGTCGTCTGTGGCGTTGAGCAGGTCGTCGATGGTCGGCTTGTCCGCGGCCAGGACCGCCGGACTGGCAAGGGCCAGCAGTGCGGCCAGGAGGAGACGCTTCATGGTTCGTCCTTGGATGGTCGTGGCTGTAGAGTGGGCTGACCCTCCAGTCAACATCGAGCGGTCTGAACGTCTGCGGTGGAGCGGGAGGACACCGGTTGCGATCTCCCTGGGTTCGGGGCATTGAAGGGCCATGATCCCGCTGCTCTCGCTGCTGTCCTGCTCGGGGACCGATCTCGATCCAACGGTGGTGCCTGCCTTTGACGCCGTGGAGCGCGTGGTCCTGGTGGGGGACAACACGGCGAGCAACCCGTCCTGGTCCACAGGCTACGCCGCGCTGCTCGAGCACAACGACGACGCGCTGTTTCCGGAGTGGGCGGGACACGACCTGGCGAGCTGGCTGCCTGCGGCCCAGGTCGTGCGGCTGGACCGCGGGGGCGACAGCTACGCCGCTCTGGGCGTGGCCACCGTCCCGATCGAAGTGCATCCGGGGGACCTGCGCCCGACCCTGGTGACCGTCGGGCTCGGCCTCAACGACATGGTCAGCGTGGCCTTGCAGCTGTTGACCGACGGCAGCCTCCAGGAGCACCCGGAGTGGGCGATCGAGGACTTCCAGGACCACGTGCACGGCGTGCTGGCTGCGACCGAGGACACGACCTTCTTCCCCCGGGCCCCACTGGTCGCCATCGCCAACCTCTACGACCCCAGCGACGGCATCGGAGACCTGGCCGAGCTGGTCACCCAGCTGTTCCCCTTCGATGGGGCCGAGGCCATCACCCCCGAGCTCGCCCTGACGCTGATCGCCGGCTTCAACGACGGGATCGCTGCCGAGGCCGAAGAACACGGCGCCGTGCTGGTGGATCTGCACGCGCCCTTCCTGGGCCACGGCCTGCACTACGACGACGACACCAACCCCCACCACGACCCCAGCGACGCCACGCCGTGGCTGCAGGGGGTCATCGATCCCCAGCTGCGGGGGGCCCACGGGATCCGCCGCGCCTTCTTCGACGCCCTGGCTGGAACGTCCCTGGACGACGTGCCCACCGACCTGCCCCTCGCATCGACCGCCGGTGTGCCCGACGTGCCCGACGACGGCTGGGTCAAGGACGTCGTCGACAGCGCCGTGACCTTGGAGCTCGACGACGGCAGCACCGTGTGGCCCAACGTCGCCAGCGATCCGGTCGAGGTCATCGGGCCCCCGACCGGCGGCGGCACGACCGACGTGGTCGCTCTGGGGGTCCTGGGTGCCTGGATGGTCGTGGACCTGGGGGCCGCGGCCGCACCCTGCAGCTCGAGGCCTGGCGCCCAGACGAGGACCCGCGCTGCCTGGCCGACGTGCCCGCGTGGGACTTCAACTGGCAGCAGCTCTACTTCTACACCGAGCCCGAGTACCTGTGGCCAGACGACACGCTGCGGCTCAGGTGCACCTTTGACACGTCGGCAGACGATGAGCCCGTGCGGTGGGGAGACGGCACCGACGACGAGATGTGCCTGATCGGGCTGGTCGCGACCCTGGGCTGATCGGGCGCGTCAGTAGACGTCGGTGAATTCCACCAGAGCCGTGGGATCCGTCGGCACCTGGCCCAGGGTGGAGCGGTAGGGCCCGACCAGGTCCAGGCTCTCGAAGGACGCAAAGGCGGCGTAGTCCTTGTCGCCGTCGATGTCGGTCAGCCCGGTGACCACGAAGGGCTCGCCGGTGCCGGTGGGGTTCAGCTCGTCCACCGCGTAGGCCCCGCGCACGTCTCCGTCCGGTGTCCACCCCAGGTCATCGAAATTGGACCCCTTGCCCCAGGCCATTGCCTTCTTGCCGGGGTTGTTGCTGGGATGGTACGGGGCCGGCAGCACCGCGTCGAAGGACGAGACGTAGGCATTGACCGCGTCGCCGATGCCGCGGACGTTCAGCGGGAGCTCTGCACGCTTGGCCTGGTACTGGTGCTTGAGCACGTTGGGGATCGCGATGGACGCGAGGATCCCGATGATGGCGACCGTGATCATCAGCTCGACGAGTGTGAAGCCGCTGCGCTGTCTCATGTTCTCCCCCTGGGACCACGCCGCGGGGACGGGGTGGTGATCGGTTTCCCCGGGGGGCACTTTAGAACAATTCGGGGCTTTCCCGTCAGGGTTTTCCTGTCAAGACGTTCCCTCAGGCGTCGTCCTCTGCTGTGTCTTCCACCGTTGGACGTAGGGCCCGAGCCCCCGCAGGACCCGGCCGAGTCCCCAGGACATCAACGGGCCGAGCAGGAAGTGCAGGGCCTTGAAGACGAAGCGCGGCTCATAGGCCACGGTCCAGTCCAGCCTGCAGCGGCCCTCGCCCAGGTCGGTCACCAGGTATTCCTCGCCAAAGGCCCACCAGATCCGCTGGGTGGCGCCGGTGAAGGTAAAGGCCATGTGCTTGCCCGTGTCCCAGGCGATGAAGTCCTCGTAGACCTCCATGCCTCCGCCCTGGAAGACCACGGTGCGGGTCGTGCCCACCTGGAAGGGGCGCGGGCTGGTCCAGTTCACGGCGGCGATGCCAGGGACCCACTCTGGCCACGTGTGCTCGTCGTCGAAGATGGCGAACAGCTCGTCGGGGGTGCAGTCGAGGTCGACGCTGTTGTCGATGCGGTGGGGCGCGGCCCGCAGGGCGTCGAGGTCCTGGAACGGCTTGCACTCGAACATCGGAGGCTCCGGTGGAGGAGGGGGGGACGGTACCGCAGGTCTGTGCAGCATCGCCCGCGGCTGGGTTAGCAGGGCCGCTCGGGGTGTAGCGCAGCCTGGTAGCGCATCGGCTTTGGGAGCCGAGGGTCGCTGGTTCGAATCCAGTCACCCCGACTTCTTGTGCTTGAACAACCGGTGGGTGGATCGGTGGGTTGGGCTTGGGCGGGGACGAACCAGCGCTTGCAGCGTCGTCGCTGCGCTCCTCCTCGCTTTACGCCCTACGGGGACTAAGGCCTTCGGCTCGCAGCGCTCGCCGCATGCCTAAGTCCCCGTACGGGCTCAGGTTCGAATCCAGTCACCCCGACTTCTTGTGCTTGAACAACCGGTGGGTGGATCGGCGGGTTGGGCTTGGGCGGGGACGAACCAGCGCTTGCAGCGTCGTCGCTGCGCTCCTCCTCGCTTTACGCCCTACGGGGACTAAGGCCTTCGGCTCGCAGCGCTCGCCGCATGCCTAAGTCCCCGTACG
>Ga0209992_10003860_pt1 | contig 12244 bp, 12 predicted proteins | sample 2SBtaG_2_FD_182564 | JGI IMG/M metagenome (GOLD analysis project Ga0209992, IMG submission 182564) | Deep subsurface microbial communities from Kolumbo volcano to uncover new lineages of life (NeLLi) - 2SBTROV12_ACTIVE470 metaG (SPAdes)... | ecosystem: Environmental > Aquatic > Marine >... | reverse complement strand
CTTCTTTATTGTGTTAGTTATAAGAAATTGAGCCTTTTTATTACTAACACGTTTAGAGGTTGATCGTCTGTTTCATATTATCTGAGGAACGGTTTATCGTGACGAAGAATCTCGCTTCGATTCAATAAATCATTTCTTCTTATCGTTTCTCTTCATCCATTCGTCGCTTAGATCGTTCCAATCGCGATTTTTTGCTTCAATCAACTCAATTTTCTTAGCGCGCACCCAACCTTTTATCTGCTTCTCTCTTTGAATCGCCATAGATATATCCCCAAAAGGCTCAAAATAAACGAGCCGTTTGACATTATATTTTTCCGTGAACCCAGGGTTGGAATCAGTCTTGTGTTCAAAAGATCGGCGTAACAAATCATTCGTTACGCCAGTGTATAAGACTCCTGTCTTGCTGGCCATTATGTAGACAAAATAAGTTTTCAATATAATAATTCAAGAAAGGATTTCGCCCTTAGGGACGAAATTTATTGAATCGAGGCGAGATCCTTCCTCGGCCCTAACAGGCCTCATCAGGATGACAGTGCGGTAAGTATTCTATAAACTAAGCTTGGCTTTTGTTTTAGCTCTGTGGTATATCCCAAAAACAATAAACCAAATAAAACCTAATCTAAATCCATCCCCACGACTTGTCATCCTGAACAACGCGAAGGATCTCGCCCCGATTCAATAAATCACTTCATTAATTTACTTCATAGAAATACTTAAGAGACTCTCTTAAATCTCTTTTTATTTCTTGCAATCGTTATTTTCGCTCATCAAAAACTTTGAGTAATCGCTAATCGCATGATCGTAAAGGCCATTTGCTCCTTCCACTGGATCGCAAATTCTTTTTAAGGTTCCGTGATGGATATATCCCGATGGGTTTTCCGGTGGAATCATAGTAATGGGGTCATTACCATTAACGACTCTCGTATGTCCTTTTGCTTTGAATTCTTTTTCAATTCCGTACCCCACTCTCGGCTCTCCAAAAGTCACAACGTTTTGGAATGGATACCTCATGCCGGCAATAACAGCCATAGCAGCTCCCAGGCTATGTCCTGTCGCCCAGGTGGGTTTCCCTGCGGCATATCGTTTAAGATCTGGCAGGATATGCTTATCCCAAAGCAAATCGACTTGCTTTTTAAAGCCAGTATGAACCATTGCCGTCCCCTCTGCAGTTCTATTTATACTGGCATCCGCTAACAAATCTTTTAGTTTTTTAGACTCAGTTCCTCTAAAAGATAAAATTGCTTTATCTGGCCAAACCACTAAAAATCCTTGCGATGACTCTACGTCGTAAATTCGAATTAAAGGGGCTTGATCGTTATTATCTATGGACGGACAGGAAGCAGTTGTATCGACAAACTTAACTAGAACCCTGCAAAGTATATCTTTATCGTAGTAAGCCGCGTGTGAAAAGTTGGATAACATCCAATTAGGGTTACTCGTCCATGCGTCGTTAAAACAATTTGAATCGCAAATTTCTTCAAAAACGGGATATTTTTGAGGACTTAGAACTGCTTCAACACTCCTGCGAGCTAAACAGGATGTGGTTATCAATAAAAGAAAAGCTAAAAGTATTAGACGCATATTTCTCCCTTTCGTTATTCATAATTTCACAACAAAAGAAACCGTCGCTTGAAGATAAAATATTACTATTTATCTGGTTCAAATTTTCACATTTCTCAACCATTTTGTAAACCAAGTTTGTCTTTTGTTATACGGTTAAGGTATTTCCAAAAACTAAAAAACGCTTCAAGACTAAATATAAAACAGTTCCCACGACTTGTCATCCTTAACAACGTGAAGGATTTCGCCCTACAGGACGAAAATTATGGAATCGAGGCGAGATCCTTCTTCGACCTTAACAGGCCTCATCAGGATGACAGTGCCGTAAGTATTCTATAAACTATAATTTATCTTTTGATTTGCGGTTAAGATATATCCCAAAACCAATAAGCCTAATAAAACTTAATCAAAATCTATTCCCACCGCATGTCATTCAGGTCCTTCGACAGGCTCAGGATAAACTCTTCGAAGAATCTCGCCCCGATTCAATAAATCAATTCCACGCATTCTCATCCGTAATTTGCGTCCTTTGCGTCTTTGCGGTAAAAGTAATTATAATGATTTCTAAAAATTTCCTTTTAACTTATTCCTTAATCGTTTGGATGGGGATCTTTTTCGCGACCCCACTGAATCTTCTCGCCCTAGAGACAACTTCGTTAAAGATCGCTCTATATCCTTACATTCCAGACGCTGATAAATTATTTTTGGAATTGGAACAAGCCTTTGAAGCGGGTCATCCTGGCGTTGACGTTCAATCGATTGAAAATCATCCTGACTCAAACTTAGATAAACCTGTTTCTCTCGCTTCGGATTACTACAGCGGCGGGTTGCTGCAAACGCAAGCGGATGTCTACGAAATCGACACGGTACTATTGCAGGCGATGATCAAAGCGAAAAAAATCGAACCGATCGAATTGCCTAACCGCCCCTTCTTACCGGAAACCTACAAAGCCATAACGTTTGAGGGTAATACATGGGGAGCGCCACACTGGGTTTGCGGAAACTTTCTCTTTTACAAAAAAGGCGATCTTGCTATTAAAAACGCTTCCAACATTTCCGAATTAATAAAAGCTTTTAAAAAAGACGACTTGTTGTTAATCGATCTTAAAGGCAAGTCAACCTTGGGCGAGTGGTATTTAACGGGATTAGCCGCCAACGACGGCAATCGCGCAAGTCTTCTTAAGAGAATTCAATCAAACAAAATAGACCAACCAGCTTTTAACGTAATTAAGGATTTGTTGTCGTTGTGCCCAACAACATATTGTCGCAACAACGCGTTACACAAACGTGTCGATTATTACGCCAAAAAGTTTGCGCAAGGTAAAGCCCGCGCCTATATAGGATACTCAGAGTCGTTACATTATGCGCTACAGGAGATTCGACAAAATTGCAGTCCGGCCGATAACTGCTTAAAAGAAGAGGAAATCGAGGTACGGGAAATCCCAACGGCAAACGAAAAAGGCAACCAAGTCGGATGGACGGACGTATTGGCATTGTCGAGTGGATTAACGACAGAGAAAAAGAAACTAGCAATGGAGTTCATTGAATTTTTAACTTCTTGGAAAGCGTATCGACTGGTTCTAAATCCTGAACGGACTTCGACGCCTCGCTACTTGTTGCCCGCGCTCCCTCTTTCTAAAGAGTCGCCGGAATTAGAACCGCCTTTGTATCCTATGTTTTACGACGCGTATCAATCGCGAGTGATATTAAATTCTAAGAACTTGAACCAAAATCTTAGAAACTATGGCAAGAAATTGGATTGTCTTTTGCCAAGAGATCGCTTGGACTCTACTGAATGCGGCGATTTTGCGAACGCTTCAAATATGCGTTGATTCTTTTAAGAAGGATTTTTGTCGAAATCGTTTCCCAAAGCGACATAGATGGGCAGTCCCACCGCTACGCTTGCGTTTTTTATATTTTTTACATATAGCTTCCTAGCCAAAAACTTTAGGTGGGTTTCGTTAGACGGTAATTGATTGATAGCTTTGCATAGGGACTTCGCGTACAAATCGGTATCTTCTTGTTGAAAAGAACGGGAAGCGTTTTCGTCGGGATTATCCGACATGAGGTTGAACTGGACCATTCCATAAAACCCTCCGGCCGCGTTCTGGTCTTCTATTTTTTCAACGGGATTTATGAAACCTTCTGCCGAACCAATTAGCGCCACCTCTCCTACTACGTTACCTCCAAAAAATGCGACAGACGATTGATAATCGTAAAAAATGGCATGTCTCATCGGTAACACCCCTGCCAAATAATCTTTACCTAAATTTATGGAACCAACTCCTTTGCAATCCTGCAAATGCCTTTCTGCAATACCAGCTTGGATGCCATAGCCTTCACTATCCATTTCCTGAATGGGATTGATCAAATTATTAAGCCTTTGAGAATCCACGGATAACGTTTCGGCAATACTATTTACAATATCTGACGGAATTTGTCTAAAAATATGATCGATCCATGGTTTTGATAAATAGATAAATTTTCTCATTAGAGGATTATCATATAAAATCTAGAGCGACTAAAGAAAACTTTTTAAACTCAAATTCAAATTATGGACGAAGAGGAAAGACATTTTAATAGAGTACAAATCCTTCAGGCCGTTATTATTGCCATCGTTTTGCTTGGTATAACGGCTAATTTGTGGGGATTTAAGGTCTATGCGTTTTGGTGGCATTTATTCAACCCGAATCCATTTGCCTGGGAGGATATTGAGATTTCGGTTCCAGAGGACTTAGTCGTTAAAGACGTTAAGAATGACAAAAACAGAGAACTAATTGTCCTGGTCAATTACGATCCAAACTCCCAGATTGCTATTTACTTTGCCAAGTTAAACAATCCTTCGGGAGTCGACCCACTAAAAGCAATTTACAAAAAAATGAAGTTTGAGTTGGTTGAAGAAAAACCCTGCCGACTATTAGAAAAAAACTGCCAATGGGTTGTGGGGAAATACAAAGAAGACGATACAGAAAAATATCGCGAAGATATTTTCCTAAATTCGCACAGTATTTATATTTCCTTCGAAGGTTCAAAGGACAAACGATCCTATTTGAACCAAGTCGTCTCTTCTCTTAAAGGTAGCCGCGCTTGACAAATTCAGCATGACATTTTATTAGACTCCAAATGACAATTGATAAAATCTAGGTTGTGTTTATGGTTAAAATTTTGTCCTTGCTTATTTCTCCAGTCGGCATAAAATAAAGATAAATTCGATATTTCAGGTTCCGTAAGGATGAAAATGGAAAGGTCGTGAAAATCGGCCACGGTCCCGCCGCTGTAAGCGCTACGAAATCTACATCGTGCCACTGACGTTTAGTTGGGAAGGCGTAGAGAGTAGGATAATCGCAAGTCAGAAGACCTGCCTGAAATTACAAGTGTCCTCTTTCGGGTAAAAAGAGCGGACTCTATGCCGTTGATCAAGTAAACCAGGGCGCAATCAACCTCAAACTTCCATGTGGAATGTTGAGGTTTTTTTTTGCCCAAAACCAAAAAACTATTACCGCAAAGACGCAAAGAAAGCAAAATAAAAAGAGAAATCATGCTTCCACAATCTTAAGGTAATGCTTGAGAGGGACTTTTCAATTCCAGTTTTTTATCAAATGACACATAACAAATAAACATATTCCTTATTACTAAAGGCCAACTAAATGGACCACGATCTCAACGAGCCGCTTCCAAATAATTACGCTATCTGTATCGCCGGACATGGCAGCCGCGATCAGGACGGCATTAAAGAATTCTTAACGCTTGCGCAAAAATTTAAAGAAAGAGAGCCTAATCGCATCGTCGAATGCGGGTTCCTGGAATTCGCCAAGCCGACCATCACCGAAGCAATCTCCAAATGTTCCCAAGATGGTATCGATAACGTGGTCGTTCTACCAGGAGTGCTAATGGCTGCCGGTCACGCTAAAAACGATATGCCGAGCGAAGTATTGCAAGCCAATCGCGATTATCCAAACTTAAACATTCAATACGGTCGTCCCTTAGACATCCATCCAAAAGTATTGAAGGTTTGTTCAGATAGAATCGAGTCGACGGAGAAATCGTCTTCTTCTAATATCACGCGCAAAGAGACGCTTTTGATCACCGTCGGGCGGGGTAGTAGCGATCCGGACGCTAATTCCAACATCGCTAAAATAAGTAGAATGTTGTGGGAGGGTATGGGCTTTGGTTGGGCAGAAACTTGTTTTATTGGCGTCACCCAACCCTTGCTGGCAGACTGTCTGAAAAAGGCGACAATAATGGGCTACAAACGAGTCGTCGTTTTTCCTTATTTCTTATTTACGGGAATATTGATCAAAAAGATCTATTCTATAACGGATGATTTCCAAAATAATTATAAAGATATTGAGTTCATAAAAGCCCCTTATCTCAATTTCGACGATCTCATTATCGACGTTTTTATGGAACGCGCCAGAGAAGTTCCTTTCGGAGAACAGAATATGAATTGTCAGATGTGCAAATATCGCGAACAAGTGGTAGGATTTGAAGATCAAGTGGGAGAACCGCAGGCCGGACACCATCATCATGTTAGAGGAATTGAAGGTTATCACGACCATGGCCACGGACACTCTCACGAACATTCACATGCGCCTGGACATTCTCATGAGGAAAACGATTCCAAGCGTTGATTAAAATTCTATTCCCAACGATTTGATCATGGAAATTTATCAACCACACCCCATCGAAAAAGAAAGCTACGAAATCATCGATGGACTGGTAGATTTATCCGCTCATTCTCCTGAAGTTCAAGAAATTTATAAACGCGTTATCCACACATCGGGCGATACCCACTTCATCGACGATTTTCAAATATCAGAAAATGCCATCAAAGCGGGCGTCCAGGCAATATTAAACGGAGCCGTCATTTTAACGGACGTCACTATGGTGCAAGCGGGTTTAAAAAGAGAATTGATGGAACATTTTAAATTGGAATCCGTTTGCTGGGTTCACGCCCCAGAAACGCATTTGCTCGCGCAAAAGGATAAAACCACCCGCTCCCAAGCGGCTATCCGCAGAGCGGCAGGCCACACTTGGGACAAACCCATCATTCTACTCGTGGGGGACGCCCCCACCGCATTAACCGAAGCGGTAGAACTTGTTGCGAAAAAAAACTTCGCGCCCGAACTGATCATTGGTATTCCCGTGGGGTTTGTCGGCACAGAACAAAGTAAAAAAGAACTTAGAGAACAATCGCAAATACCTTATATAACGAATATCGGAACGCGTGGCGGTTCTCCTATCGCCGCTTCTATTTTCAACGCGTTACTAATTTTGGCTTCCCGCGAAAATCAAAAACCAGCTAAAAAGTCCGCCTACGGCTCTGTCGATTTATCGGTTCCAACGGAACAAGGATTGATGCGTGGCTATACAACTGGTAGTTGCGCTACCGCCGCCGCTAAAGCCGCTTTTAATTTTTTAACGGGTAATCAAACTCCAGCGGAAATAGAAATCGAACTGCCCTCGGGAGATAAACTCGATATTCCCATTAATTTTGCTCGCAAAACCGAACATGGCGCCATAGCGCAAGTCACTAAAGACGCTGGCGACGATCCCGACGTCACCCACAAATGCCAGGTGGAAGTGGAAGTTAAAAAAAATGACCTTGGCGAGTTTCGTTTTTTTGCCGGAACAGGCGTTGGCACGGTTTCCGAAGAAGGATTGCAACTAGCGAAAGGCGAACCGGCCATCAATCCCATTCCTCGGGTGATGATTCAAAGTAATCTAACGCAAGAACAGGAAAAACCAAATTGTCCCGCCGACTGGAAAAACACCGGAATAGATATTACTGTCGGCATACCTGGCGGCGAAGAACTGGCTGGCAAAACCTACAATCCACGCATTGGCGTAAAAGGCGGACTTTCTATCCTTGGAACATCCGGCATCGTAGAACCCATGTCGCTCAGCGCATGGAAAGCCGCAGTCGAAATTTACATCGATGTCGCCCTTGCTACTCAGGAAGATTCCATTGTATTCAGTCCTGGTAAATGGGGACAAAATTTTTTCCACAAACGCGGCAAAATGCCGCTCAATCGGATTTGCATGATTTCCAACTTTATGGGATTTGCGTTGGATCATTTGAAAAAACGTCTTAAGCAAAACGATTATCCATTAGAAACTTTAAAAATTGCCGGGCACCCAGGTAAACTTGCAAAAGTTATTGACAGCCATTGGAATACCCATTCCAAAGAATCTCCTATGGCGGTTCCTATTATAATGAAACTAGCCGAAGAGATTTTTCGCGATGAAACGGTCAAAGAAATGGAAGCCTCCATTTCAGTCGAGCAAATCATCCAGATAAGCCACCGCGAAGGATTCATCACGCGACTGTTTGATTTGGTCTCTTTAGAAATAGCAAAATCGATTGCGGAATACTTAGGCGGAAAACCAAAAGTGGAAGTATATCTCGCCGACTTCAAAGGCAACCTCATTGGATCATTTACCGGACTTTAATGCATTGACCGTTCTACAAACACAACTTGGATCGTTCACGGGTATCGGCGTTGGTCCGGGTCCTACCGGATATTTAACGGTAAAGAGTCAACAAGCGCTTCTGGATGCCGACTTGGTATTGGTTCCTAAAGCCCAAGGCGGAAAAACCTCCACCGCGTTGACCTGTATTAAGGATTTAGAATTACCGGAAGCTAAGATCGTTCATCTGGAATATCCAATGACTAACGAAACCGCCACCTTAGACGCCAGATATGAAGAAGTCGCTAACCAAATTGTCGATTATTTACAGAAAAATTTAAAAATCGCTTACGTTACACTCGGCGATCCTTTTTTGTACTCCACTTATATATACACCGTACAAGCTTTGAAGAAACAAATCGCTAGCGCGGATATTAAAACGCTTCCGGGTATTAGTTCATTCCAAGCGTTGGCCTCGGCGCTCAATATGCCGCTGGGAACGGGTAAAGAAAAAATCTTGATTCTGCCCTGCCCCGATGCGCCACACGAATTAGCGCTACATATTGAACAAAACGAAAACGTGGTGTTGATGAAAATTGGCGACCGCTTTCCCTGGGTTTACGAATTACTTAAACAAATGGATATCCTACCCTATTGCGCTCTCGGCAAACGCATTGGATTGGATAACGAAATCCTGACGCAAGAGTTAGAGGAATTGGACATGAACTCCAAACCCGGTTATCTATCAGTCATGTTAATTCGTAAATCGGAAGTTCTGACACGGCAAGACGTTTGAAAAAATATTTTAAGGAGTAAAAAGCGTTGAAAGTATATTTTATTGGAGCGGGTCCTGGCGATGTCGAACTGATTACGCTGAAAGGACATAGAATACTCCATTCCTGCAGGTTCGTTATGTATGCGGGTTCGCTCGTCAACAAAAAGTTGTTAGACGATTTGCCGGAAACAACAAAAATTTTCGACACCGCAGAATTGGATTTAGGCCAACAAGTCGCCCTCTATAAAGAAGCTTACGAGAACGATTTGGATGTAGCGCGATTGCAAAGCGGAGACCTTTCTATATATGGATCCATCGCCGAACAAATGCGAAAGTTGGATGAGTTGGGAATCGATTACGAGGTCATACCCGGCGTTTCATCTGTCGCCGCCTCCGCGGCCGCGTTGCGTAAAGAACTGACATTGCCCAACGTTTCGCAAACGGTTATTTATTCCAGAGTCAGCGGCAGAACCAAAGTACCGCCGGACGAAGAGTTGGAACTATTAGCCTCTCATAAATGCACGCTTTGTTTATTTCTTTCCATATTAAAATTAAGAGAAGCCGCCGAAAAACTAACGAAATATTACGATCCCAAAACGCCCGTTGCCGTAGTTTATAAAGCAAGTTGGCCCGACGAAAAAATAATAAAAGGCGACTTGACCAACATCGCCGACTTGGTAGAAAAAGAAAATATTACTCTGAGCGCCTTAATCTTAATCGGCCATGTGTTAGAATCTTCAGATTTCGACGACTCGAAACTTTATTCCGATGACTTTTCTCATCGGTTTAGGAAGAAAAATGTTAAATCCTAAAAAGGTAGCCATCGCCGTTATTCGAGAAGAAGGTTTGGATATCGCCCGCAAACTGCATCAAACGGAACCCGATTGGCATTTATGGGGACCTAAAATCACAGAACCGCAAAAATCTGAATTTGTATTCGAACCGCGCTTTAAGGACTGGCTTAAAAATCACTTCGATCAATACGACGGTTTTGTTTGCTTCATGGCCGCCGGAATAGTGGTGCGCGCACTATCCCCTTTGGTCAAAGACAAAACCACCGATCCTGGCGTGGTGGTGTGCGACGAGTTTGGCAGGCAAGCGATCTCGCTTTTGGGCGGTCACGAAGGCGGAGCCAACAACCTAGCGTATCAAGTAGGCAACGCCATTGGCGCCATTCCCGTAATAACGACCGGAACCGAAGCGTTAAAAGAGTACGTGCTTGGCATTGGTTGTCGAAAAAACGCTTCCTACGAATCTCTGCATACATTGGCGACAAAAGTACTAGGAAACGCCGACGTAACTCCAGAACAGATTCGTTGTATCTCCACCATCGATTTGAAAAAGAACGAACCTTGCATATTACAACTTGCAGAAACGTTTCAGTGTCCGATACGCATCTTCTCGCAGCAAGAAATTCTCGCTTCCGATTTAAATATTGGATCTTCGGAATTTGTTGAAAATATGATCGGCGTCCCTGGCGTTTGCGAACCCACGTCGTTGATGGCCTCCCACTATGGCCAATTGATTATAGACAAAACCACCAAGGACGGTTGTGCCGTTGCTCTGGTGAAAGAATCCTCCGTTCACGAAAGAAAAAATGATGAGTAAGCTTTATCTGGTTTCTATTGGCCCTGGCGATTTAGATTTGATTGTGCCGCGCGCTCAAACCGCATTACGCAATAGCGATATTATAGTCGGCCATCAATTATATCTCGATCTCATTGCTAAGTTGACTGAAAACAAAGAGACGTTATCCACTCCATTAGGTCAGGAGTTAGAGCGTGTCGATTTTGCTATAGAGCATGTATTGCAGGGAAAGTCGGTCAGTTTGATTTCTAGCGGAGACATTGGCGTTTACGGATTGGCGGGGCTGGCTTTGGAACGACTGAATCAGCAGGAGCATAAATTAGATGTCGAGATTATTCCCGGCGTGACTTCGGCTACCGCTTGTGGATCGTTACTGGGAGCGCCGTTGACGCTCGATTTCCTCACCTTATCGCTTTCGGATATTTTGGTGCCTCGCGAACAGATTTTAAAACGCGCCGAAGCCGCCGCCGTTGGCGATTTTGTTTCAGTTCTCTACAATGTGCAAAGCGCGCAACGCAAAGGATTGATCTTCGAAGTATTGGAAAAATTCAGACCGCATAGAAAGCCCGACACTCCCTGTGGTGTTGTAGCCAATGCGTATCGCGAGAAACAAAACTTTCAGATCGTGAAGTTCGGGGAGCTGTTTGATATGAATTTTAATATGCTGACCACATTGATCATTGGCAACGAAGCCACCATTAAAACCGGCCCCTATATGGTTGCGAAAAGAGGCTATTCGTTGACGAATGAGTCCTAACGAGCCAAACTCCAAAAACCTCATCTGGTTATTTTCAGGAACGTCGGACGGCAACGCCATAGGTCTCCGGTTAATAGAAGAAGGATATTTTATAAAACTGTTTGTGGCGAGCGATTATGGCAAAGACGTCGCCTTAAAGTCATTTTCCGCAGACGTCATCCACACCGGCAGACTCAACCGCGAACAATTATTCCAAAAAGAAAAAATTGACCAACCGCAAATCGTATTAGACGCCACCCACCCTTTTGCGGTAGAGATCAGCGCCAACCTCATCGAATTGTGCAATCAAACATCCGCCAGCTACATTCGTTTTGAACGTCCTAACGATTTACCATCCGACAAAAATATTCATGTTGTCGGAAATTACCAAGAAGCCGCTCGCAAAGCCAATGAACTAGGCAACAGAATTTTACTTACAACCGGCTCCAAAGAAATCGATCATTTTTTAAATGCTCGTATCGAGGGAGAACTATTTTTGAGAATGCTGCCTCACCCAGAGTTATTGCAGAAAGTTAAGACGAAAGGAATGAACCCGAAAAACATAGTCGCTATGCAAGGCCCTTTTAGCGTAGAAACCAATAAGAATTTGATCGAACGCTGGAGAATCGATTGTTTAGTAACGAAGGCGTCTGGTAAAGAAGGTGGGTTATTAGACAAAATCGAAGCGGCACGGATATGTGGCATTCCCATTGTGATTATCGACCGACCGCATATCGACTATCCTGTGGTGTTTAATGGAGTGGATCCTCTACTGCATTATTTACGCGAATAATAGGTCGGAGTTAGTGAGTTGTGGTCGTGCTTCGACAAGCTCAGCATGACAATTTTTTATTTTCGGGGCAAGATCCTTCGCTACTTCGGCTACGCTCAGCACAAGCTCATCAAAGGAAGATCGCTTCAGGATGACGCGTCCTTCGAGTACCTCAGGACAAGCTTTGGGGATGGATATAAAAAATGAGGGATTAGGTTTTATGGTTTTGGAATATACTTTAAACGCCAAACAAAAACAAACTCGGTTTTTAACAAACCCCACGACCTGTCATTCTGCTATGAAACAGACGCAGTCAAGTTGATTTTTTAAAAGATTTAAAATCTGTAGTTTTCTTTACAAAGTTTTTTATGTCGTATCCATAATTATTTTGAGTGGGCGATGA
>Ga0209992_10003857_pt1 | contig 12253 bp, 11 predicted proteins | sample 2SBtaG_2_FD_182564 | JGI IMG/M metagenome (GOLD analysis project Ga0209992, IMG submission 182564) | Deep subsurface microbial communities from Kolumbo volcano to uncover new lineages of life (NeLLi) - 2SBTROV12_ACTIVE470 metaG (SPAdes)... | ecosystem: Environmental > Aquatic > Marine >... | reverse complement strand
GAAACCACTCCTTTTTATCCACGCTCCCCTTATGCAGCAGCTAAACTTTATGCTTATTGGATAACCGTTAACTACCGTGAAGCTTACGGTATGTATGCTTGTAATGGTATTTTGTTTAATCATGAGTCTCCAGTACGTGGAGAGACCTTTGTAACGCGTAAGATTACAAGAGCACTTGCGCGTATCTCACTAGGCCTGCAAGACACAGTCTATCTTGGCAACATGGATGCCAAGCGCGACTGGGGTCATGCTAAAGACTATGTGGAAATGCAATGGCTAATGCTTCAACAAGATGAGCCAGATGATTTTTGTATTGCCACAGGCGTGCAGTATTCAGTGCGTGATTTTGTCAACTTTGCTTGGGGTCATCTGGGTAAAACTATCCGTTGGGAAGGCGAAGGCATGGATGAAAAAGGCTACGATTCTGAGACTGGCAATTTAATCGTTGCAGTTGATAAGCGTTACTTCCGACCAACTGAAGTAGAAACCTTACTAGGTGATCCATCTAAAGCTAAAGAAAAATTAGGCTGGGAGCCAAAGATAACACTCGAAGAGATGGTGCATGAAATGATGGAAAATGACATTAATATTGCTAAGCGCGATTCATTAGTTAAAGAGCACGGCTTTAAAGCGCCAGACTTTAACGAGTAATTGATTTAGAAATGGATCTTAACGACAAAATTTATATTGCAGGGCATCGTGGCTTAGTCGGCTCTGCCATTGTTAGGCAATTGGAAGAGAGGGGCTTTACCAATCTTTTAATGCACACGCATAAAGAGTTAGATCTTACCAATCAAGCGCAAGTTCAAGCCTTTTTCCAAAAAGAACAACCAGACTACGTTATTTTAGCTGCGGCCAAAGTAGGTGGCATTCATGCTAATAATACTTATCCTGCAGATTTCATCTATCAAAATATGATGATAGAGGCTAATGTTATTAACTCGGCATATGAGAACAAAGTTAAGCGCTTGTTATTTTTAGGTAGTACTTGTATTTACCCTAAAGCAGTCGAGCAGCCAATGCGTGAAGATGCATTATTGACTGACGTACTAGAGCCAACTAATGAGCCTTATGCACTAGCGAAGATTGCAGGTATTAAGCTTTGTGAATCATACAATCGTCAACACGGTACAGATTTCCGCTCGGTAATGCCAACCAATCTATACGGCATCAATGATAATTTTCATCCAGAGAACTCACATGTTATCCCTGCACTTATGCGCCGTTTTCATGATGCAAAAGTTAATAATAATTCTGAAGTGGTGGTATGGGGTACAGGCAATGCAATGCGAGAGTTTTTATATGTAGATGATATGGCACAAGCATCCCTCTTTGTATTGGAGCTAGATGAGCAAACCTATCAAGCCAATACAAAACCAATGCTATCGCATATTAATGTCGGCACAGGCAAAGATGTGACCATTAGGGAAATGGCAGAAACTATGAAAGAGGTGGTTGGGTTTAGGGGTGAATTAATCTTTGACAAAAACAAACCAGATGGAGCGCCAAGAAAACTAATTGACGTATCTCGTTTGTCAAATATGGGTTGGAAATATAGTGTTGATTTAAAAGACGGGCTTACTAAAACTTATAAATGGTACCTAGGGAGTTGTAAATGAAAATAGCAATAGCAGGCACCGGCTACGTCGGCCTTTCTAATGCCATGTTGTTGTCTCAAAACCATGAGGTAATTGCCCTTGATATCATTCCTGAGAAGATTAAGCAGCTTAACAACAAAATCTCTCCAATAGTCGATACTGAAATTGAAGATTTCCTAGTTAATAAGCATCTTAACTTTACTGCTACTCTAGATAAAGAACGGGCCTATAAAAATGCTGATTTTGTCATTATTGCCACACCGACTGATTACGACACTGCTGATAACTACTTTAACACTTCTTCAGTAGAAGCAGTCATTCAAGATGTGATTAAGATCAATCCTAACGCAGTTATGATTATCAAGTCAACCGTACCAGTTGGCTATACTCAAGACATTAAGGAGAGGTTTAATTGTGACAACATTATCTTCTCACCAGAGTTCCTAAGAGAAGGGAGGGCATTATATGATAATCTGCATCCGTCACGCATTATTGTGGGTGAGCAGTCAGATAGAGCTAAAGTGTTTGCTAGCCTTTTGCAAGAAGGTGCCATAAAAGAAGATATCGATGTCTTGTTTACAGGCTCTACTGAAGCAGAAGCAGTAAAGCTTTTTAGTAACACTTATTTGGCTATGCGAGTCTCATTCTTCAATGAACTTGATTCATACGCTGAAGCGCACAACTTAGATTCAAAACAAATTATTGAAGGTGTTGGGCTAGACCCAAGAATTGGATCACATTACAACAACCCATCCTTTGGTTATGGTGGATATTGCTTACCTAAAGACACCAAACAGCTAAGAGCCAACTATAAAGATGTGCCTAACAGCCTTATTAGTGCCATTGTTGATGCTAACTCTACCCGTAAAGATTTTATTGCGGATTCGATTATTAGCAGGAGTACGAATGTAGTGGGAGTGCATAGGCTGGTTATGAAGAGTGGCTCTGACAATTTTAGAGCATCCTCTATTCAAGGCATTATGAAGCGTATTAAGGCTAAAGGTATAGAAGTAGTGATCTATGAGCCTGCATTTGAAGAAGACGAGTTCTTCAACTCTAAAGTGATTAAAGACCTAGAAGAGTTTAAGAAAGTTAGCGATGTGATTGTTGCTAATAGAATGACAAGGGAGCTACAAGATGTTAAAGGAAAGGTTTATACAAGGGATTTGTTTGGCTCAGACTAATTGAATTTATTATGAATAAAAAGTTATTAATAACCGGCGGTGCAGGCTTTATTGGCTCTGCTGTTATTCATCATATTATTAACAACACTGGCTATAGCGTTGTTAATGTTGACAAGATTACCTATGCAGGTAATTTAGAGTCCCTAGCCTCTATTGAGAATAATGCAAGTTTAAACTTTGCAACATAAAGGCATGTCACCCCTAGTAAAAAAGATACTTAATAGCGGCCTTTGGCTATTATTCGGAAATTCTGTCGGCAGATTGTCTATGTTTCTAGCAAATTTATTTGCTGCAAGACTATTATCTCAAGAGATATTTGGACAATATTCAATTATTAAAAGTACTGTGGGTGCTATTGATAATGTTGTAAGTGGATCATTTGGAACATTTACAATCAAGAGTATTTCTAAGGTTGATGTTGAAGGTGTGAAAAATATACCAATATTGATTGGGTCCACTATTTTAGTGAATATAGTAGTAGTTGTAGTGTTCCTCCTTTTAAGCGTATTTTTTGCTCCTAAAATGGTAGAGCTGTATTTGCTAGGAGCTACACCACTGGTATCTGCACTCCATATAAGTATATTGTTGCTAGCATCGACACTATTCTTTGCTTTAATGCAGCAGGTAATGATTGGACTAGAAGATTATAGAAATGTTGCGAAATTAAGCCTTATATCGAGTTTATCATCTATACCTATAATTTGGACTCTAATTAGTATTCTTGGCTTGAATGGTGCTCTAATTGGAATATTTGTATACCAAGTGATTGACATTACTTTAAAGTATAAGAGCTTAAAAAGTAGAAACCTATTATTAATTACATTTAAACCTTTCAAGCGACTAATATCATCTTTTAAAAAGATAACATCAGTATGTACTCCTCTCATTTTTGCCACACTGATTAGTGCTGTATCGCTTTGGTATTCTAAAATATATTTAATTAGTTATTCAGATAATTTTGTTGATTTAGCAATTTTTGATGTGGCACAGCAATGGCTAATCATTATCATGATTATAACAGGCTCCACAACAAATATTGTTATACCAATGTTGTCTATAACCATTGATTCCAAAAAAGAAAATAAAAAAGTTTTTTATGTCAATATCGCAATAAACTTTTTAATATCGTTAGGAATTGCTAGTGTGTTCATTTTATTATCTCAAGAAATAATGTCAATATACGGAGAAAGCTACAAAGTAGGATCTACTACATTAGAGATTTTGAGTGTAACTTCAATTTTTTATACTATGTCAAGTATATTCAATAAATACATGATCAGTCACAATAAAATGTGGAGTGTTGTCATTAACTCAATTTTTAGTAGCATAGCACTGGCTATTGGATTAATAATGTATATAGATCTAAAGAGTGAGGGGTTGGCATATGCGTTATTATCATATTATGTTGTAAGCATTGTAATTTACGTTATCCATTATTTCGTTTTGAGAATTACAGAATAATTGTTTGCCATGGAGAATAGAACTAGATGATAGACCTCATAATTTTCATTACGATTATATCTACAACTATATGGTCTTCAATTGTTGGCTTTGTATTATTGTTAAATATTTATTTAATTAAATCTTTAAAATATACTTCTGTGATAGAGTTGCAAGGGATAACTTCAAATGCAGACATATTATTATCATATATTCTTCCAGTTAGTGTTCTATTAATTGTCTTAATAAAATTAATATTTAATAAAATTAAAATTCAATATAAATTTGATTTATTCGATTATTTTTTTATTTTATTAGTAACCTTATTGGTCTTTGGTTCATTATTAGCATATGATAGTATTAATGCCATCGACTTTACGTTAAAAGTAATATTTTTTGGGTATGGTTATTTTTTTATTATCAAGCTTTACTTATCAAGTAATGTTCAAACAATTAGAAAAAAATTAGAAATTTTCTTTTTATCATCATTGCTTCTTAGCATAATATTAACGATTATTTCGATTATATATTTAGTTTCAACTGGAGCGCCCATAGGTAGATTGTCTTTGTCCGGCGCAAATGTAATTCCTTTCTCTCAACTAATTGGCTTAGGTGTATTAATTGTATGGTTTAACTTAATCACAGAAGGAAAATTTTTAAAAATTAAAATTAAAAATAAATATTTTTTATTTTTAAACATATTATTCTTTTTTCTGTTATTTATATCATTACTTATGACAAATACAAGAGGTGTAATGATAGCAACAATTGCGTCAATGTTATTAACTGTATTTTTGTTAAAAGACACTGGCGGGTCTATAAAAACATTAATATCCAAGACTATTATCATGGTTATTGTTGTAAGTGCCACGATTTATATTATTAATATTATTGGTGTAGAAGTGTTATTGGATAGGGTTTTAAACCACTCAACTGCTTCTAATGAAGATCGCTATATCATCTTGAATGATAGCATAAGACTAATCTCAAATAATATTTTTGGTGTAGGTACAAATGGCTTTTCACAATATTCTGGAGCAGAATATCCTCATAATATTTTTCTTGAACTGATAGTTTCTTTTGGTATATTTGGTTTTTTACTAAGTATATTTTTAATTTTAATAAATATATATACATTTGTATGCCTTGATCGCAGGGATTTAGTAAATGTTTTTTTATATGCATTAACAATTTTTTATTTAATTGAAGCGCAGTTTAGTTTTAATCTTTGGACAAATAAAGGTCTTTATGTTAGTTATTCTTTATTAAGTGCATATTTATTTATTAAAAATAACAAAAATCGCCGGTTTTGGTAAGTAATATGAAAGTTACAATACTTACTAATATGCCAACACCATATAGAGTGAAACTTTGGACTGAGCTGGATAAATTTATTTCACTTGATGTGGTTTGTATTACAACTATAGAAAAAAATAGAAGTTGGGCTGTTGAATGTTTAGGCATGGTGAGTTATTTAAAGTCATTTCACTTTGTTTTCCCTAAAAAAGATTGGAGCTTGCACTTTACCATCCCGTTTACATTTTTTTATGTACTAATCAAGTCAAAACCAGATGTTATTGTTATCACAGGATATGATTCTTTAATATACTGGGAAGCATTGATGTATGCAAAAATATTAAATATCAAATTAATTTTTTGGAATGGTAGTACGCTTTTATCCTCAAGGAGTAGAAGCAAAACAGTGAATCGTATTAAAAGACTATTTATTAGTTCTTTTGATGGTTACTACACTTACGGTACTTTAGCTACACAATACTTAGAATCATTTGATATAAATAAAAAGCTTATCATAACTGGAAGAAATACTGTAGATAGTGAATTCTATAAAAAAAATACATCTAATAATAATTCTACAGATGGCATTGTTAGACTATTGTATGTTGGGCAACTGATAGACCGAAAAGGTGTGGCTAATCTTATTAATGCATTATCAAAAACAAAGACTAAAATAAGATGGCTGTTAACCATTGTCGGGGATGGTCCTGATTTACAATATTTAAGTAAATTAGTTGCCTCGCATAATTTAATAGAAAGAATAAATTTTGTAGGATTTAAACAAAAAAATGATATTTTATATTATTACTCAGAATCTGATGTATTTGTAATGCCTTCACTTTTTGAAGTGTGGGGATTGGTATTAAATGAGGCTTTGGCGAGTGGATTATTTTGTGTAGCATCAAAATATGCTGGAGCAACACAAGATTTAATACAGAAAGATAAAAATGGAGTTATTTTTGATCCAAAAAATGAAAAGGATTTTATTGATGCTATTGATAAAGGATTGACTAACACTATAGCTAAAAAAGAAATAAAAGAAATTTTCAAAGTTAATTGCAAAAATGAAGCTTTATTAATATACAAACTGATTAACAGGGTGCTTAATAAATGATTGAAAATTATTTAAATGGCGATAAATTAGTAAGCGATGCTACTTTAATAGATGAAATTTCACAGTGGTATAAAGAAGAAGAGGAAGCTTATTATTCTTTAATTAAACAAGAATATGGGTTTTATTTGTATGAAAATAATTAATATTATTCCTTATGTGTCTAATCAATATGGAGGCCCGCCTTATGTTGCTAAATCTTTAAATAAATTATTTAATAAACATAAATTTGAATCATATTTATTGACTGTAGATGACAAGCTAGAATTAGAAGAAAGTAATATTGTTTATTTTAAAAAGACAACAGACAGATTCTTCTTTTCTTTTGATTTTTTGGTAAATTCAATAAAGTATATAAAAAATTCCGATGTTCTTTACATTCATGGTATTTATACTTTTTTATCATTATGGAGTAGCATTATTGGCCTTATATACAAAAAGGATATATTTCTATTGCCACATGGTATGTTTGATAAAAATAGCATAAACAGCTCCGGGTTTATTAAAAATATCATTCGAAATATATTTGTTCATTCTATTGGCAGGTTTCAAGTTATTGTTTCAAAAAAAATAATCTTTAATTCTAATAAAGAGCAAAAAAATTCCACTTTTTCAAAAAATAGCATTGTGATACCTAATGGCGTTGATTTAGATTTTATAAATAACATTAGATGTAGTAAAGATTATTTTGAAAATGACAAAATAAATTTGTTTTTTTTGGGAAGAGTTCACAATATTAAAGGGATAGAATTACTCATTGATTCTATAAATGATTTGAGTCATTCTATTCAGAAAAAGATCAAAGTAACTATTGCAGGAAACGGTGATGTAGAGTATGTAAAGTATTTGCATGATAAATGTGATTCGTCTGTTTTCAATTTTATAGGCCATATTAAAGGTAATGAAAAATATTGCTATCTCAAGCAATGTGATATTTACATTCAGCCATCTTTTACAGAAGGGCTAAGTATATCTATGCTTGAAGCTATGGCTTGCAAAGTAAATATGATAACCACTAATAAAGTCGGCTTGTATGAGGAGTTAATAGAGAAAAATGCAGCAATGGTTATTAACTACAATAAGAATGAATTAAAACATGCAATTGCAAGGCAAGTTAGAGATGAAAGTGATTATAAAGAAAGAGGGTACAAAATTGTTAAAGCTGAATATAGCTGGAACATGATTATAAATAGCTATATAAAATTAATGAAGGATAATAAATAATGTATATATTAGGGTTAAACGCATATCATGGAGATAGTGCAGCATGTATTTTTAAAAATGGTGAGTTAGTTTTTGCAATTGAAGAGGAGCGTGTAAGAAGGGTCAAGCATTGGGCTGGATTTCCAAGTGAGTCTATAAAACTTTGCCTTAATGAATGTAGAATAAATATTCAAGATGTAGATTGTGTAACTATTTCTAGAGATCCGTCTGCAAATGTTTATAATAAAATTACTCACAGCTTAAAGAATTTTGTAAGTTTTAAAACACTTAAAGATAGATTAAAAAACACTAAAAAAGTTAACTCTATTAGACAGGAGTTGGCTAGTATTTTTAATATTTCTGAAGAAGAAATAACGGCAGAATTCTACAATATTGAGCATCATAGAAGTCATATGGCGAGTGCTTTTTTTGCAAGTCCGTTTATTGAGTCAGCAATTTTATCAATTGATGGTTTTGGGGATTTTACCTCTACAATGATAGGAGTTGGAAAGGGCGACAAAATAGAAGTACTTGATAATGTCATTTACCCGCATTCAGTTGGTGTATTTTATACTGCATTCACCCAATATTTAGGTTTTGAGAATTATGGGGATGAATATAAGGTTATGGGCTTAAGCCCGTATGGCAAACCTACGTTAGTTGACAAAGTAAAAGACGTGCTGATATTTAAAGACAACGGCCTGTTTGAAATAAATAAAAAATATTTCAAACATCCAAAAGAGGGGGTATCAATGAGTTGGGAAGGCGGAGACCCGTTTATTGAAAAAATATATTCTAATTATATGGTTGAAGTTTTTGGTAAGGAGCGACTTAAATATGAAGAAATAACGCAATTCCATAAAGATTTAGCCTCTTCGATTCAAAAAGTTACAGAAGAGTTAATTTTTCATATATTGAATCACCTTCAAAAAAGAACAGGGTTAAAAAATATATGTATTGCAGGAGGTGTCGCCCAAAATTCTGTAGCAAACGGAAAGATTATTGACAATACAACGTTTGAAAGTATGTATATTCCTCCAGCTGGACACGATGCGGGTACAGCAATAGGGAGTGCATTATGGTTGCATAACCATATCAAAAGCAATGATAGAATTGAGCCAATGCAACATAGCTATTTTGGTAGTCAATTCTCAGACAAAGAAGTTGAGGAGTATCTGAAATCAAAACAAATAGAGTATAAAAGGTATAGTGATGAGGAATTAAATGATAAGGTGAGCGATTGCTTGATAAATGCCGGTGTTGTTGGCTGGTTCCAGGGTAGAGCTGAATTTGGACCGAGGGCATTAGGTCACAGAAGCATAATTGCAGATCCAACAAGAGATGATGCCAAAGAGATTTTAAATCTAAAGATTAAAAGAAGAGAGGCGTTCCGACCATTTGCCCCATCTATTTTGAAAGAATATGTATCAGAATACTTTGAAAAAGTTGATGAAGTACCCTTTATGGAAAAAGTTTTTCAAATTAAGGAAGGCAAAAGAGAGCTTCTTTCAGCGGTAACACATGTTGATGGAAGCGGCAGGTTGCAAACAGTTGATAAAAATATTGAGCCAAAATATTACAACTTAATACATAATTTCTATAAAAAGTCTGGGGTTCCTATTTTGCTTAATACATCGTTTAATGAAAATGAACCTATTGTAAACACCCCCGCTGAAGCATATGCATGTTTTGCTAGAACAAAGATGGATATGGTGGTTATGGGCAATATCGTGGTTGAAAGGTAGTTGGTGCGAATATCAGTTATTGTAAGTGTTTTTAATAATAAGGACACTATATTCGATGCTATTAATTCTATTGTTTCGCAGTCTTATGACAATATTGAATGTATTGTTGTTGATGCTGGATCGACAGATGGAACCATAGAAATTGTCAAGGGATTTGGCGATAGGATTAATACTTTTATTTCTGAGCCTGATAAAGGAATTTATGACGGACTGAATAAAGGGATTTTACTAGCCACCGGGGATGTAATAGCTTTTTTGCATTCTGATGATATGTATGCAAATGAGACTGTAATTTCTGATGCTGTAGATATTTTTGATAATGACACTCAAGGTGTGTATGGTGATCTTGTTTATACTGATAAAAAAGACATAAATAAAGTTTTTAGATATTGGAAGAGTTGTGATTTTTCACCTTCTCTTTTAAGCAAAGGTTGGATGCCACCTCATCCAACGCTATTCTTACGTCGTGAAGTTTATCAAAAATATGGTGTTTTTGATACAAGTTTTAAGATTGCCGGAGATTATGATTTTATGTTGCGAATTTTAAAAGACAATATAACTGTCAAATACCTTCCTCAAGTGCTTTATAGGATGAGAGTTGGAGGAGAGAGTAATCGCAGTATAAAGAACATACTTGATAAATCTAAGGAGGATTTGCGTGCAATGAGGAAGAATAAAATAAATAATCCTTTTTTGGCGTTAGTTTATAAAAACATATTTAAAGTCATGCAATTAATAAAGCGTTAAATTTAATCATTAATATATTATGAAAATTTTAGTAACAGGTGGGGCAGGCTACATAGGCTCACACACATGTATTGAGTTAATCAAAGTTGGCTATGAAGTAGTTGTGGTTGATAACCTTTGTAACTCTTCATTAGAGTCTTTAAAGCGTGTTGAAAAGTTAGCTGATAGTGACATTCCTTTTCACAAGGCAGATGTTCGTGACAAAGTGGCGCTTACTCGAGTATTTGAACAATACTCAATTGATGGAGTGATCCACTTTGCAGGACTGAAGGCTGTAGGTGAGTCGGTAGAAAAGCCTATTGAATATTATGATACCAATGTAGGTGGTACTTTCATTTTGGCAGAAGTGATGCGTGAGTTTGGCTGCAAGACATTTGTATTTAGCTCGTCTGCTACAGTGTATGGTGACCCACATACTGTGCCTATTAAGGAAGATTTTCCATTATCGGTTACTAATCCGTATGGCCGCTCAAAGTTAATGATTGAAGAGTTCTTGCAAGATGTGTTTGTTGCAGATAGTAGTTGGCATATTGCACTGCTTAGATACTTTAATCCTGTAGGTGCGCATAAGAGTGGATTAATTGGCGAAGATCCAAATGATATTCCTAATAATTTAATTCCGTATATTTCACAAGTAGCCGTTGGTAAATTAGAAAAACTTAGTGTGTTTGGTGGTGATTATGACACACCTGATGGTACGGGTGTGCGTGATTATATTCATGTGGTAGATCTAGCCAAAGGGCATGTTAAAGCATTACAAGCACTAGAGAATAAGCCGCAAGTGTTAACAGTGAATTTAGGTACTGGAAATGGCTATTCAGTGCTCGACATGGTCAAAGCTTTTGAAAAGGCTTCAGGTAAGGATGTTCCTTATCAAATAGTAGACAGAAGACCTGGTGATATCGCTACTTGTTATGCTGATCCTGCTTATGCGGCAGAACGGCTAGGCTGGAAAGCAGAATGTGAGCTTGATGAGATGTGTGAAGACACTTGGCGCTGGCAGTCACAAAATCCAGATGGATACCCAAGACATAGATAGCGCTAAATTAAGTCATTGATTTTCTATAGTCAATTAATAACCAGCCAGTTGCTATCATTCCAGCTTTGAAGATATCTCATTGCGCTAGCTTCTGATTTCCAACCACCTCTAAGCATAATTTTCTCTAGCGGTATATTTTTGTCTAACAGGTCAAGTGCAGCACCAACTCTAAATGAGTGACCAGATAATTCACCAATCTGATTCAGCCCGGCTTGCTTTTGAAGACTCTTTAAAATATGATTAATTGATGCAGGTGTGAGAGATGGATTCGTAGATAGATTTCGTTTGAAGCTTCTAAGAATATAACCACTATCTTGATCAATTGCTAACGACCAGCTTAAGATCATTTTAGACAGCTCATTAGATATTGGAATTATTTTCCCTTGGTTGTATTGATCAGTTTTAGAGTGTCTCAGTAGGAGTGCATGCTTATGTTTGCCAAGATGTTGTAGGTCTTCAAATTTAAATTGACAAATTTCTGAGCGACGGCGCATGGTTTCGTAGCCTAGTTGTAAAAGCAGTCTATCCCTGAGGCCGACGATATCATCAGAACATACATTTTTAAGTTTGATCAAAATATCATAAGTTAGGGGTGTTGCTTGTTTTTGAGGTTTTCCAAATTTTCTTCGAAGTCTTTTGATGGTAAGTATTACTACAGGTTCTTTTGTAGGATTGGTGCTTTTAGTGAGATTGAATATACTACCAAGGCTAGCCACTCGTCTTTGAATTGTTGCAACAGTTAGGCTTTCACCCATCTGTAGAATGTAGTCTGCAAATTTATCTTCATGAATATTTAAAGGATCGTAGTTATATTTCTGACACCAGTTGGAATAATGCATATAATCTGATCTATAAGATCTAATTGTATTGGGCGCATAAGCACCCTCTAA